>JABAOH010062096.1_pt1 | contig 69670 bp, 59 predicted proteins | sample 7062181 | NCBI WGS metagenome assembly JABAOH01 (sample SAMN14538630, study PRJNA623070) | marine sediment metagenome | biome: marine biome [ENVO:00000428]; feature: marine pelagic biome [ENVO:01000023]; material: deep marine sediment [ENVO:00002113]; isolation source: pool of 5 deep marine... | reverse complement strand
TGGTGTGTTTGTGGTTGAATTCCTGTCCGTTTTTGTCCAGGACTATATAGGTATTAAGTTACTCAAACGGCGTGTCCTTTACCGTGCGCCTGTTCATCATACCTACCAGTTCATGGGAATTGCCGAGCCCAAAATCGTGGTACGATTCTGGATCATCGCGGCGCTGTTTACCCTGATTAGTTTAATTAGTATAAAGCTGAGGTAAATGGGCGATTTAAATAGGATACTGGTTTTTATCAGTTATGCGCTGCGGCCGTTTTTCGTCAATTTTCTATCCAACCTGGTCTATTTTTTCCTGGTCACTGCCATCACCATTGCGGCCTTTTTTTTGTTCTTCCACACATTGAGAAAACCCATTTTCTTCTGGCTGTACCTGGTGGTGCTGATAGTGGTCAATTATAAGAGCAGGAACCTTTTATTTTTCAAACAGCAGTTGCGAATGAATGTCATGTTTCTTTATTTTTTGGATATGGATGTGGGAATGGATGCCGGAATGGATTTTCTCCGTGTAAAATTGCCGGGAGCGGGAGACCTTGCCGATATCGTCAAAAAAGCAAAGGGTGAACTTAAGAAAGCGGGTGTTAAGGTAATTTTAAACAAGTTATTATTGGCAGTGAGCGGGGTACGATTAAAGAATGAAAAAGGAAGTGTCAGCCGGGAAATAGATGTGAATGTGCGGTTGTCTTTCATTTACAAATATGTACTTTTGCAGTTTTTCGTATTTTTCATTTTGATGATTCCTTTTGGGGCTATCTCTTTTTTCTTTACTATGGGGATGGGGGTAACGGTAGCGGGTCCGGTGAAATATCTTATTTACTTGTTGGGATTTTTCTTTGTTTATTTTTTAAATGCAATCATCGTGGAGCCGATTGTTTGTTTGCTGGTTCAGAGAAAGGTGTACAAAGGTGGCCTGCGGCCAAGATTTTGACGCCTTCGGCGATATTTGAGCCACGAAGACATTTACAATGCGGTAATAAGCACAAAGGAACACGAAGCCTCTTTAATGAAAAGCTTTTGCGGGGGTCCAGCCCCTCGGCGAGGGGAGCCGCAGAAGGTCCTTCGGACCATCTCGAAGGCTTCCTTATCAGAGCCAACCAGGTAACCACTTCTGAAATTGACGTGAATTGAAAAGAGGGATGTTGTTTCAAACGTTTGGGGAAGCCTTCAACTTATTTTTTATATTAAAAGCTTTTGCGGGGGGTCCNNTGCGGGGGGTCCAGGGGGGCAGTTTTCTCGAAAAGCGCCCCCCTGGCCGTCGGAGACAAAAAAAGTTCTGATAGAGTTTTATAGGAGCTCAGGATGGATGGTAATTGATCGCTTACCCTAATTGGGAAAGCAGCTTTTCATTGGACAATCCTTTTTCCTCCCAAATTTTATCAGCTTCTTTTATTGCTCTTTGAGCGAAATAATTGGCTAAAATCCTTTTTATTTCCACCAGGTCCTTTTGATCCAGGTTAGTAGAATACAATTTAAGAAGTTCCAATTGTAAATTGGATAAAGGCTGAGCATTCATATTTGGACCTCCTTTTTATAAAGTTTCAAGAATAATTTACCAAAAATGAAAGAAGAAAACAAGTTGAAAAATAAAACGATAAGGAAAAAAGAAAGAAAAAAGAGGTAAAAGGAAAGAGGAGAGGCACGGTCAACCGGGAAGAGGTGGGTCTTTTGTTTTTGGGTTTTTGGAAGGTTTTTGGGGACAGGCAACGTCAAATCCATTTACAATGCGGTAAAAAGTACAAAGAGTCACGAAGGGAAACAGTTGGAAGTTAGCAATAGCAATAGTTTTCAAGCATTTTTTACCATGTGGCACAAGAGTTCTGCCACGTGGCACAAACGTTGTGCTAGCTCCCACAGGTGTTGAGGCAATTGTCTCAAAGGTTAAGGCATTTGTCCAGGCAGTTTGGACAAATGTCCCAGGAGCTGGTGCAATTCCCCCAGTAGCTGTTGTTTCTTCCCTTCCTCGCTTCAGCGCTTCTTCTCTTCTGAAATTAACCTTGCCCGAAGGGCGCCTTATTGTTTGTAATTTAGGATTTGGTGCTTGGAATTTCCCCCTAAACCTGCCTGTGAACAACACGACGTGAGCGAACCCCTAATACATATACGAATAGACACGAATGTTGGCTTCCACGCAAAAGTCGATAATTTCCTGGTACCGACTTTCTAATTTCGTGTCCTTTATACTGCCATCCAGGTTGGCCCGGTTCAAACTGATCACCACTCCCTCCTCATCATCATCCTCTACCTTTGTCAAGTTCTTTATTTCTGTTTTGATGGCCTGGATTTCTTCGTCTTTAACATTTCCTTCCAGGGTGATTAATACTAGTTCACCAATTTTTTCTATCAGATACATTTTCTAAATCCCATCGTTTTAGTGTGAATATTTTTCCCGGATTGCCTTAATAATATCATAGATTTCCATGAAGGTATCTACCAGCTCCGGGTCAAAGTGTTTATGTTTTTCAGCACTAATAAAATCAATGACTTTTTCTTCCGGCCAGGGGTTTTTATAGGAGCGGTTGGACATGAGTGCATCATATACATCTGCCAGGGCCACGATTCGTGCCGGCAGGGGTATCTCGTGTCCTTTTTTGCCCGGGCCAATGGAGATGGTGTCGTTGTATATATCGCGGATATAACCAGGGTATCCAGTTCCGTTCCATTTTTCATGATGATTCAGTGCAATTTCAGCGGCCATATCGTCCCAGTCGGAATCACTTTCTTTGAAAAGCCTGGCGCCGTATACGGTGTGGAATTTCATTATCTCTCGTTCTTTATTACTTAACCGGGATTTTTTCTTTAAGATGGCATCACTAATAGCCACTTTGCCCACATCATGAAGCATTGCTGAAATTCGTAATATGTCTTTTACTTTTTTGATTTCCGAGCTCTGGACCCTGTTCCTGGCGGCCCAGCGCTGATAAATCTCAATGCAAATGGCTCCCACCCGGTTGACATGAGGACCGGTTTCCTCCGGGTCTCTCATTTCTGCGATCTTTATCATGCGTAATATAATCTCCCGTGTCATCTGAGCCCGCTCAATAGCAGACGCCGCTTGATTGGCAAACAGGGCCACTAAATGCTTATCATATTGCGAAAAGGGTAATACCCGCCCCCTTTCATCTTTTGCATTAATGATTTGCATCACACCGATAAGTTTCTCCCGGGTGGTCATCAGGGGAACGGTTAATATAGACTGGGTATGATATGAAGAGGATTCATCAAATGAACGGTTAAAGGTATAGGGCACATTCCTTCCCAGTTGATATACATCGTCAATCATCACGTCTGTTTTGTTCAATGCAGCATAACCGGCAATGGATTCATTGTTAATGGGTATTTCCTGTTTTTTATAGATATGTTTATTACTGCTGCTGTCCTTTTTCATCAGGGTATCGTTCTGCACATATTCAAAGGATAGTTTTTCTCCTTTTTTCAGGTAGATGGAACCGGCATCGGCATTTGTGATGGTGCGTGCTTCATACAGAACGTGGTCCAATAGTGAATCTACATCCTTAATGTGGCTGAGATTCTCATTCGCCTTCAATATGTCAATAATTTTGTCTTTATTTAGCTGGTAACTCATTTGTTTACCGTCCATCGACAATGAATATAGTAAAATATAATATATAGAAATAAATGTCAAGTGAAATCACAAAGATATTTACTCTGAGCGCAGTTGTTTAATAATTTTTGTTGTGGATTTGACCTTGTCACCCCCGACAATGGCAATTTTGCCGCCGTATGATTTAACGGTTTCTCTCTCAGGAACCGTGTCTATCCTGTAATCGGAACCTTTGCAATAAACATCCGGTTTTAATGTCAACAGGACATGATCAACGGTGCCTTCATTAAACAGTGTTACATAGTCTACGCATTCAAAGGCTGCCAGTAGTCTCACTCTTGACGTTTGGTCAAGAATGGCCCGGGATTTTCCTTTTAATTTTTTGAGGGATTGGTGGGAATTTAACGCCACCACCAGGATATCGGCTGTTTGTTTGGCTCCTTTCAAGTAGCGAATATGACCGATATGAATCAAATCAAACCTCCCATTGGCCAGGGCAATGGTTTTTTGTTGGTTTCTTTCTTTTTCCAGCACTGTTTTTAGCCGGTCAAGGGTATAGAATTTACCTACGCTCATTCTACGTTTGTTTCAAGACTGCGCTTGACACAAGAGCCACCTGCGATGGAACACTTAATATGTAAAGCATGTTGCCATTTACCGCACTGTAAGTGCCTAATTAAATTCGAGGGTAAAATAGGCTGGTGGGCTTTCCTGGCCGTCAGCATCTACGGCCGTTGCCGCATAGGTAACTTCCTGTTCTTTTTCAGCTTTTCGGTGCAGGTAGGAGAAGGTAGACGAGTTCACCTGTGTCAGGAGATTGAGCTGTTCACCTTGAACCAGGTAAATATTGTAAAGGGTGATGGTTCTATTCTCATTATAAGGATTACTTTCCCAGGTTATTTCGTTGATATATTCGGTCATCAAAAGGGATTGGTTGATTTTCTGTTGTGCGGACAGATTTATTGGCGGTGCCACGATTAAAAGAGTTGTGAGGGCATCTCCGATATTGATCCTGGCTTTTGGTATTCTTCCTTCGCACCTGGAACTGGTAATCATGTTCCCGGTATCCTGCATTAACGTTAATATTTCATCGACAGTCATATTGGGGTCAAATTGTTTCATGATGGCCCATGCTCCTGCCACATGAGGTGCTGCCATGGAGGTGCCGGTACGGTTACCGTAATCGAGGTTAGAACGTCCTCCTGCTGAATTGATTCTTACGCCCGGTGCCATCAAATCCACCATCAGGTCGTGCCAGTTGCCGTTTTGATATTCATTATCGGATTTATCCACGGCGTTTATGCCCAGGGCAGTGGATACGCAAGCAGGGGAGGTTACCCCGTCACAATTGGCTTCATTACCGGCGGAAACAGTGGTGGCAATCCCTGCGGCTCTCAGGTTGGTGATGGCGAGTTGGCGATAATCCGTATCACAATAACTCGTATATTTTGTATAACCACCAAGGCTCAAATTAGCCGCGGCAATCTTGTAATTATTGCGCTGGTTATATATATATTCAAGAGCTGCCATTTGATCCAAAACCCAGCTTCCTATAGAGCCATCTTCGGGGAAATAACTAAATACCTGGACCGCAATGATATCGGCACCCCTGGCCACTCCGAATTGGGAATATTGGTTGTTCCCGGCTGCAATCCCGGCCACATGGCTGCCGTGGCCAAAGCGGGGGTCATAATGAGCGGCTGAACCGGGACCGGACATTTCGACTTGACCATTGGGACAGTCCCCATGAGCCTCGTCATCATAATCAGGACCTGAGGCAAAACAATGTTCAACAATATTTTTGCCCTGGAACATTTCATGACTGGTCAGTATCCCGGTATCAAGAATGGCAACATACCACCCGCTTCCGTTATAACCAAAGGACCAGGCAACATCCGCCCCGACAAGCACCGTGGATTCACGCAGCTTTGGTTCGCTGACATCCATATTATCGTCCACTGGAGATTCCCAGGTTTCGGGAAGAGGAATGACCTCGTCTTCGACAATATTCAGTACTTCGGGGATGGTTTTAAGTTTATCCAGGGTTTGTGCAGTTACCACCAATCCTATAAAGGGAATAGTGGAAAATGTGCGGATGACGTTGTAGTTCATGCCATTTAAGCGGTGAAGCACTGTATTCCCGGTGATGGAAATGGCTTCTTCCAGGGCCAGGTCGGCATCGATCGCCGCCTGGATATAGGTTGTATCTGTAATCCCGGTTTTAAAGCGGGTTGACTGTGCGGTAAGTTCCTCAATATCGGGCACGTCCAACTTTACAATGATGCGGACAAACCCTTTTTCATCCGCCTTTTTCTTGAGTTGGTGCATGTTGAAATCATCGTATTTGGAAAATTTGGCTCCCATTAACAGCATTGATGAACTTAAAACAAATACCAATACCAACGAGAATATGAATACGACATTGTTTTTTAGCTTCATTTTGTAACCTCCATTTTAAGCCCTCATTATAATACATTAAGGAAAGATAGTAAATTATATTGTTCCAATAAAATGAAAAAAGTCCACAGATTACACAGATTTACACAGATTATAATAAAAATATAAAAAAATCTGCGTAATCTGTGTAATCTGTGGGTTCCCCAGGTGTCATTTTCCCGGGCCGGATATCAATTTATATTTCTTTTGGAAATGTGATTTTGATGGATGTTCCCTTGCTTCTGTCGATTTCAATGGTTCCTTTCAGTTGTTGGGTGAGCAGGTTGACCAGGTAGAGCCCGAAGGAGGAGATGGTTTGAAAATCGATATCCATAGGAAGGCCCACTCCGTTATCGGAAACTTCAAGAGAATAGTCATTATTGCTGTGTGAGAGTGCGATAGAAATCTCTCCCCGCTGTTCACCGGGAAACGCATATTTAAAGGCATTGGTCACCAGTTCGTTTATGATCAGGCCGCAGGGAACTGCAATATCTATCCCCATTGAAATATTGTTTGTCTGTATTTTTGAGGAAATTTTTTCTCGTTGAACTTCGTATGTTTGGTAAATTTGGTTTACCAGGTCCGGTATATAGTTGGAAAAATCTATTTGTGAGAGGTCCTGGGCATTGTACAATTTTTCATGAACCAGGGCCATGGAGCGGATTCGCTGTTGACTTTCCGAAAATGCCCGGATAACATCAGGGTCCTTAAATGAATGGGACTGGAGCTTCAACAGGCCAGAAATGACAGCCATGTTATTCTTGACCCGGTGATGGATTTCCTTTAATAGTATTTCTTTTTCATTGAGTGATGCCCTGATTTCTTCCTCTGCCCGCTTCCGTTCGCTAATATCCACATTTGTACCGATATATCCATTAACAACTCCATTGGCATCGTATGATGGAACTGCCACACCGTACACCCAGGTAATCTTACCTTTTTTATCCTGGAACCGGTATTCCTCCTCCCAATGTCCCTTTGAGGAAACCATTTTATACCATGCCTCTTTTATTTTTTCCCGGTCTTCCAGGTAAATTCCCATGACCCAGCCTGTTCCTTTAGCTTCATCGACAGTTAGTCCGGCCATTTTACACCAATGCTCACTTACGTAAACGCAATCACCCTTCGCATCAGTCAGGTAAATTCCTGATGGGGACATGGAAGTCAATGTACGAAATTGCTTCTCACTTTCAAATAAAGCCGCGGATTTCTCCTCGACCATCTTCTCAAGATTTTCATTTATTTGTCTTAGTTCATCTTCCGCTTTTTTAACTCTCAGCATCGCTTTTATCCGTGCAGCCAGTTCAATATTATCGATGGGTTTGGTAATAAAATCTTCTGCTCCTGCTTCAAGTCCTTCAACCCGTAATTTTGTTGTCGTATCAGTGGCGGTTATAAGAATGACCGGGAGATAAAACGTTTTTTCATCAGCTTTCAACCGTTTGCACATGTCGATTCCGCTCATTCCCGGCATCTTGAGGTCCAGCAATATTACATCCGGCAGATGTTCATGAGCTATTGCCAGTCCTTCTTCCGGGTCTGTAGTGACTAAAACCTTGGCATTTGGCAGCTGGTCCTCGATCAACTGCTGGATAACATACAGGTTATCCGGCTTGTCATCCACCGCAAGAATGATAACCGTGGTGTCTTTGCCTGGCGATTGCTCGATTCGTTTCATCATTTACCTCCATGAGTTCGTCTATTCATCCATTTCTCTATCGCTTTCAGAAGAGTTTCTGCATCAATGGGTTTCGAGATATAATCACTGCAGCCGGCGGAAAGTATTTGTTCTTTATCGCCTTTCATTGCTTTGGCGGTCAATGCAATGATGGGTATTTGAGCCAGCCGCGGGTCTGCCTTGATTTCCCCGGCTGCGTCCAGACCGCTCAAGATAGGAAGTTGGATATCCATTAATATCAAGCCGGGAAGAGATTCTTTCGCCCTGGTTACCGCTTCTTTACCGTTCTGCGCCGTGATATATTTATATTCCGCTTCCTCCAGTATCGCGGTGATGAGGTAGCGGTTGTCCGGGTTATCTTCCACTACCAGGATCAACCGGCTTGCCTGTGACGTTGACGTCGGCTGTGACTGTTTTAATGGTGCAGGTTTAGAAATGAGCTCCTTAACACGTGCCGTCAACTGGTCCCTGTCCAGGGTTCCTTTGCGGACCAACTGCCGGACATTGTTGCGTTTCAGATTTGCCAGTTCCTCCCGGGTCAATTCTTTTGCCGTTAAAATCAGTACCGGTAACCCGGAGGTACCGGGAGTCGAGCGAATCTGTTCCAGGACTTCGAAGCCGCTGACTTTCGGCATCATCAAGTCCAGTATGACGGCGTCAGGTAAGGCTTTACCTAGACTTTCCAGCCCTTCGCTGCCGTTTGCGGCCGTGGTGACGGCAAATCCATTCTCCTCCAGTGCCGAACTGATCTGCATCATGGCCACGTCATTGTCCTCGATCACCAGTATTCGGGGCGGTTTCCCCCGAACCGCAGCTTCACCTGAAGGCTGCTGCTGCGAATCCGACGTATCATCGCTTACCCGGGGGGATTCCAGGTCCGGGGGGCCTGCTTTTTCATCGCTGCCGCCTCCGATGCGAAGCGGCAGCACCAATGTAAAGGTACTGCCTTTCCCCGGCTCGCTGTCTACCGTTATTTTACCTCCCAGGAACCCGGCAAATTTTTGGGATATGGTCAAACCCAACCCGGTTCCCCCGTATTGCCTTGAGGCCGAACCGTCCACCTGCCTGAATTCAGTGAAAATATAGGGTAAATCTTCACTTTTTATACCTATCCCGGTATCCCTGACCGCAAAAAATACCTGGCCGGCAGCGGAGGTTACCGTTAATTCGACCTCGCCTTTCTCCGTGAATTTAACGGCATTGGAAAGTAAGTTAAACAGGACCTGTTGGACCCTCTCCTTGTCGGAATACATCGTCGGGTTATCAACTAAGTTCAATTTCACGGCCAATCCCTTAGATTCAGCTACCGGTTTAATGGTTTCCATGGATGTTAACGTTATCCGTTCGGGCTTAAACTCCTTAAGGTTTAATTTCATACGGCCCGATTCTATTTTCGTCAGGTCGAGAATATCGTTAATCAGGTTCAAGAGGATACGGCCGTTGCGTTCGATGATCTTCAGGTTTTCTACCTCTTTCCCGGGATTTCTCCCGGTCCCTTTCGAGATCATTAATTGAGACAGGGCCAGGATGCTGTTCAGGGGAGTGCGCAGTTCATGGCTCATGTTGGAAAGAAATTCGGATTTGAGCCGGTTCGCGTCTGCCAGTTGCATTTGCTGAATTTTTAATTCCTCGGCCTGGTCCATCAATTCTCTATTAATGGTGGTAATTTCCTGGTTTTTTTCTTTTAAATCTTCTGCCATTTTTGCGGTTTTAATATTCGCCATAAGATTCGATAATGCCGTGTTCAGGGACAACCAGGTATTATTGGCGATTTCCAGGCTCTCCCGGGAATATTTTTTAAGGGATGCCAGTGATATGAACGCCCTGGCCGTGTTGTCCACTAAAATGGGGATGTTCAATATTTCTTTGGGGACGGCAGTACTGATGAAGGTTTTGATTTTAAAAACCGTATCTGCCGGGATATCTTTAATATGGTGAATCTTTCCCGAAGCCAGGGCCGCACCGATGTCCCCTTCGAAAATATCGGCTTTGAAGGATTCGATAAGTTCCAGGTGGGCCCCGATAGAGTTGAGAGGCATAAATTTTTTCTTATTTTCATCATATATAAAGAAGACGCCGAAATTGGAACCCGTTATTTCCAGGAGTGTTTCCAGGATATTCCAACTGAAATCCTCCAGGGTTTCGGATTCCACCATTACCCCGGTTAATTGGGCACTCTTTTGCTGGATAAGAATTTTAGATTGTATCGAGCCTGTCATATCATTGAATACCTGTCCCAGGAAGCCGAATTCGTCTGCTTGCTGAATTTTATTACGGGCAGAAAAGTCTCCCTCTTGGATTTTTTTAGAGACGTTTGTCATTTCAAGAATTGGCCTGACAATGCTGTTGGCCGTGAATACGGCTATTAAAATGATAAGCAGGACGAATATTGCCAGGACTACCAGCAAATGGTTGAACATTTTAACGATGGGGGCATAGACTTCTTGTTGGTCCTGCTTGGCCACAAACCCCCACCCGGTCCTGGGAATGTGGGCGTAAGCGGCCAGGACTTTTACTTTCCGGTAATCGGTTGTTTCCACGATCCCGGTTCTGCCCTGTGCAGCCAATAATGCCGGTTCGGCCTCTATATTTAATTGTAGGGGAGCATGTGCATACCATCGCAATTCATTCAGGGCCGTCCCCTTATTGTTTATGATAAGGGTTTCGCCGGTTTCGCCAAGACCGGTACGATGGAGCAGTAAATGGTACAATGAGCGTTCCAGGTTTATCCTGGCCACTGCAATCCCTACAACCCGGTTGTTATCGGTAATAGAAAAGATCGGGCAGGAGAAAGCCATGGCAGGTCTGTTTTCGGTCTTTGAATAATATATATCCTTTATGTATACATCTCTTGTCCGCAGGGGAGCGGTAAAATATTTGTCATCGGACTTATCCTTACCTTCTATGTCGGGCCGGGATGAAATAAGGATTTTCCCGGAAGCCGCATCGATGATGAAAACTTCGTGAAAACTTTCATAGTTCCGGACATACCGGTCCAGGAACTCCCTTGCCCGGGTCACTTTCTCTTGATCCACTTGAATTTCCTTTTGCTCACAAAATGCTTCTGTCACTTCCCTGGTTTTATAATCTTCCGTAAGCGTGCGGATATCCCCGGTTCGTTCATCCAGCCAGTTGTTGACCTGATCTACTTTAAGATCGCGAATGGCTTCCAGTTTTATAAACTGCTGGTTTTTGATGGACAGCACCCTTTGGCTGTATTCGATCGAACTAACAGTAATTAATGGGACCAGGGCCACGATTGAAAACAGGAAAATGAGCCGTGTTTTTAAACTCCTGAATTGTAATTTCAGCGCCATTTTGCCTCCTTTACCACTCCGTTCATCAACATAACGTTGAATATCATATCATTTAATTCCATTTCCATCACTTCCTGGTTGTATTCCTTAAAATTTTCTGGAATATTTTGTTCCTCGAATCTACGGTGAGAAATTCGGATTCAACATCCCCGATAAGAGACTCCGATTCCCCCAGGATCAAGTACCCGCCCGGGAGAATGGTTTTGGTTAGTTTGCTGAGTACTTTTTTTTGAAGTTCCCGGGAAAAATAGATCAGCAAATTCCGGCACAACACCATATCAAAGGTCCCGAATACGCTTTCAGCAGGCGCCATGATTTTTGCCGAGGTGCAGTCCTCCAGGGAAAAAAACACCATGGCCTTTATAAAGGGGCGAACCTCGAACATGCTGCTGTTTTCTTTAGAAATAAAATACCTGTCGAGGTTGCCAAGTTTTGTGCTCATAAAACTTTCGCGCATGTATATACCGGTTTTCGCCCTCTCCAGTGCCCCGGGATCGATATCGGTAGCAAAGATGTAGGTTTTCCAATTCATGTTTGTCCTTTCCAATGCCTGGTGCACCAGGATCGCCGTGGAGTAAGGCTCTTCTCCCGCAGCACACCCGACACTCCATATGCGGATTTCCCTGGATTTTAACGGGCGTTTGCTTTTTTCGGCAATAATTGAAGGTAATAGGGATTGTTCAATGATTTCAAACACAATGGGGTCTCGAAAGAACCAACTGGCATGAATCAATATCTCACTCAACAATGCCTCGCATTCATGTATGTCCGTTTGTATTAATTCCAGGTATTTCCCGGGATCCACCATATGATACCGGGTTATTCTTTCTGAAACACGCTTTTTTATTGTTTCACGCCTGTAGCCGGTAAGATCGATTCCTTTCTTCTCTTTTAGCACGGCAAGAACAGCTTCTATTTCTACATCCCGGCTCATTGGTCCGCTCCTTTTCGCTTATTTCTCACGTCAAAACTGTTACCGTTAATCGGCGATCGGTAATCCTTGTTACTTTCTTTCTCGTATTATATATTATAGTTAAAAATAAACTAAATTTCAACATCTATAATCACATTTCCTGGAGAATTATAAATTTGGAAAAAAAGTTTCTTCGTTTTCCGATGAAAGTATTGACAAATAATTGCTTGAATGATATTATTCCGTCATATTGAATTAAGAATTGGGAGTGATTAGATGATGAGAATGAAACGAGGTCCTACCTCGATAAAACTCTTGCACGGTCTATTAATTATCGTTGTGATCCTTTTGGCTGCGTTTACCGGGATTTCGTATGTGGTCCATAAGGAAATAGAGACCATGTGCGCCAAAGCCCGGCAAAAATATCCCGGTGATAACGTCGAAGCATTAACCAGGTATTTTAATTCGGAATCGTTAAATTACCAGGAAAGAAATCACGTCGTCTGGACACTTGGTGAATTACGCGATAAACGCGCACTTCCCACACTTGAGGGTCTTCTCCGAAATGAACGGTATGATCAATATGAAGTGGAAAAAGCCATCAAAAAAATAACCGGTGAGATACCCAATCCTTACTTCTGGAAATGGAAGTAAGGTTTTAGGGAAAAGGAGAGTGCAGCGATGTTTGGCAACAAAATCCTGGATATCGTATTTGCCCCCTGGGCGGTAAACGTACTGTACTGTGCCAACAGGCTAAAAATATTCAACCTTCTGACAGAGAAAAATAAAACCGCAGAAGAACTTGCAGCAGCGGTGGGAGCCGTACCCAGGTTTCTCAGCGCTTTACTGGACGGTTGTGTGGCCATCGGGCTTTTACAATTGAAAGACAATCAATATAAGAATTCTTATCTAAGTAATATCTACCTGGTTGAAGGAAAACCGTTTTATCTTGGAGACATCATTGAAGTGATGTACAATGAAACGGGTAATTGGGAAAGACTATACAGCCTGGTGACGGGCAGCGGTGAAACCGGCATGAAAGAAGCGAAGAAGGAAGTAAGCCCTCACCGGTTTACCATGGCAATGAACAATTTGGCGATGCAGGGGGAAGCCGGTGCCCTGGCCGCTGCTGTGGACCTCTCAGGTTGCAAAAACATGGTTGATGTGGGCTGCGGTTCAGGATTGTACTCCATATTTCTTTGCCGCTGTTATCCTGATCTCCATGCCACACTCCTGGACATGAAAGAGGTACTGGAAACCACTCAACACATTATAGAAATGAATAACCTCCAGGACCGCATCAAAACGCGCAAGGCAGATATTAGCAAAGATTCCTATGGAGATAACCTGGATGTTGTGCTTTTATCCGATGTGCTTTACCAGGAAAAATCTTTCTGTATGACCATCCTTCAGTCAGCATATAAGGCCCTTGCTCCGGGAGGAACCCTAATTGTAAGGGGATACTATGCTGATCCCGGCGGTGCCAATCCTGGTTTTGGCTCTCTCTTCAATTTAGCCCGGCTCCTGGATAATCCGCAGCGGGAGTTTATTTCAGTTTCTCTTTTAAGCCAATGGATCGAACAAGTGGGTTTTAAAATATTCAATTTATTTCCCCTGACTGAACGATCTGTCTGCATCATTGCTAATCGGCCTACTTTCATTGGTTGACAAAAATAGATCTGCAATACATAATAATACCCTTGAGTATAAGAAAACAGGAGATTATAATTATGAACAATAGAAAAATTTCACGGGTATTAAAAAGTCAACCCACCATAGAAGGTGCAGGGGTCCATTTAAAACGCGCATTTGGCAATGCCAATGTGAATTTATTGGACCCTTTCTTGCTGCTGGATGATTTTCATTCCGATAACCCGGATGATTATATTGCCGGGTTTCCCTGGCATCCCCACCGCGGGATCGAGACGGTCACTTATATGCTCCATGGAAACGTTAAACATGAAGACAGTCTTGGCAATGGCGGCGTTATCGAGCCCGGTGACGTCCAATGGATGACCGCCGGCAGCGGTATCGTCCATTCGGAAATGCCGCAGCAAACCAACGGCCTGCTTCGGGGTCTCCAGTTATGGGTCAATCTGCCTTCCTCTCATAAAATGATGGACCCCCGGTACCGGGAAGTAAAGAATGAGCAAATCCCGGAAATCTCTCTAAAAAATGGTATTAAAATCAAGATCATTTCCGGGGAAGTCGAAGGCACGCGGGGACCGGTCCGCGATATCGTTGTCGATATCCAATACCTGGATGTAACGGTTCCTTCCGGGGCAGAATGCGAATATCCCATAAGCAAAGGCTATACGGCATTTGCTTATGTGCTTGCCGGGGCCGGCTATTTTGATGAAGTCAAGGAAAAGCGCATCGATGAAGACCATCTGGTTATTTTCACGGATGGTGATAAAATAAAAATTACAGCCGATGACGCGTCGATGTTGGTGCGTTTTCTTCTTATATCCGGTAAACCGTTAAGAGAACCGGTGGCCTGGTACGGCCCTATTGTGATGAATACGCAAGAGGAACTGCAACTGGCGTTTGAAGAATATCAAAAAGGTACATTTATTAAGCATAAAGTGGACGGCGTCCACATCGATGGAGGGATAAAATGAAAAAAAATTGCGTTTGTGTCTTTATGATTTTATTGTTATTGGGGCCTTTCATCCAGGCTAAAAAGATTGCAGTGTTGGAAGGATTGATGAGGCCGGATATGATAGATATAGGAAATAATCGCATCTATATTACCGAAAGGGCGACCATTTATATCTATTCGCTGGAGGATTTCCGGCTGATTAAAAAATTCGGAAAAGAAGGCGAAGGCCCCCGGGAATTCAAAATTAATCCGTTCGGTCCCCCGATGGTGGCAATGCCTTATAACGATAAGATTTACGTCAGCAGTGATACAAAACTTTCTGTTTTTACCAAAGATGGTAAATTTATCAAAGAATCAAAGGTAATGCCCTTTACGGTTTTTATACCCTTCCTGGATAAATATTTAGCTACCGGAACCACTGCCGATGATAAAAACAAGACTCTATTATCGGTTAATTTATATAATGAAAGGTTTGAAAAAGTAAAAGAACTTTATGTCTCGGATATGCAAATTGGGGCTTCATTTATGATGGAATTTCCTTTCAACTCATTCAATTTTCCTCCTTACAAAGACAGGATTTATATCGTTGCCGGGAAAGAAGGTTTTGTTATCGATGTGTTTGATAAGGAGGGAACGAAATTGTACAGAATTAAGAAAGATTATAAACCATTGAAAGTACCTGAAGATTACAAAAAGAAAACCCTGGACTGGTTTAAATCAAATTCTTTTTATAAGCAGGCCTGGGAATTTTTTAAGAATCGAATCTCCTTTAAAACCCATTATCCTGCCATTCGGGATATGGATGTAACGGACGACAGGATTTATGTATTGACCTATAAAAAACAAGAAGGCAACAGCGAATGCATTATCATGGATTTGAAAGGAAATGAACTAAAGAGAGTTTTTGTCTATGTCCCGGATATGTGGGGAATGGATTATTACCCCAAATATGATTTTTATAACCGGGCCTTTTACACCCTGGTAGAAAACGAAGACGAAGAGGTCTGGGAACTGCACAGAAATGACGCCACTAAGTAGTTAAACCGCCAATTGAGCTTTTAACAGCAGCAAATGTTTGATTAAATGAGCTGGACCAAAGAAGAACTGGATGCTTATGATGCCAGGGGAATATATATCCAGGACGAACGGGGACGGATAGAGTATGCCCTGGAAGAAGGGAAAAAAATCGGCCTGGATGAAGGAAAAAAAATCGGTCTGGATGAAGGGAAAAAAATCGGTCTGGATGAAGGGAAAAAGATCGGTTTTGATGAAGGAAAATTTAATGAGAAGCGAACCATCGCCCTTATCATGCTGAAAGAAGGTATGAATCCTGAAACCATATCCCGTGTAACCGGTCTTACCGTGGATGAAATAATCAGCCTTTCATAAACCTCAAAACTGGAACCTGAAAAAAGGCAATATTTCCGTATAGGACTTCTTAACTGTCCCCAAATTCCACCCTATGACCGTCTGTCCTCTGACTTTATGTCCTTCCGAGATTTCTCTTGACAAAATCTTCTCCTTTGTTTACAATACAAAAAGGATGGAAATATGGATTACCAGGAACGGCTTAAAAAGCTGAAGAAATATGAGTTACAGACACTGGCCGGAAAATTAAATCTTGAAAATTTTGCCGGTTTAAAAAAAGATGAATTAAAGGCGTTGATCATTGATAATCGAACGCCAGAAGAAATCGAGGCCGCCCTGGGGATTCAGCCGGAGAAACCAAAGAAGAAGCGGAAAAAGATTACCGCGGTTCTCACTATTTTGGGTTCAATCACAAGCATTGTTGCCCTTATTTTGGTCCTTTGGCCCGGTCAAAAGGATTCCAGAGATTTGGAAGACCTTAAAAGGGAGATTAGAAAGAAAATTGCTGATCCCTTAATAATTCAAGAATATGAAAAAAAACTGGAAGAAACGGAAAAGGCGTTAAAGGAATTAAAAGAAGGGGATAAGAAGGCAAGGGAAGAAGCGTTGGCAGCGTACAGAAAAGGTGATTTTTTAAAAGCGAAAGAATTGTTTGAAAAACAGAGAAAAAAAGAGAAGTTGAAGCAAAAAGAATATGCTGAAACAGCTTATAATCTGGGGAATGTATATTTTCTGCAATTGAAATATAAAGATGCCCTGGCGTCTTATCTTGAAGCTGAGCAATTGGACACTGGGAATGCGGAATATAAGAATTCAATCGGAGTTTGTTATTGTTGGCTTGGAAACTATCAGCTTGCGAGGGAATTTTTTGATAAATCTCTTGAGTTGAATGTAAAATCCTATGGAGAAGATGATTCCCATGTCGCAACCAGTTGGAACAACCTGGGGAGTGCGTATGATTCACTGGGTCATTATGAAACGGCCATTCAATACCATAAAAAGGCACTAGATATAGAGATTAAAGTATTTGGGAAAACTCATCCCTATGTTGCCACCAGTTGGAACAACCTGGGGGTAGCTAACATGGAATTGGGTCGGTATGAAACAGCCATCCAATACCATAAAAAAGCGCTGGATGTGAGAATTAAAATTTATGGTGAATCGCACGAGGATGTTGCCACCAGTTGGAACAATCTGGGGAGTGTGTATCAGGCATTGGGCCAGTATGAAACGGCCATCCAATACTATCAAAAGGCACTGGATATAGTGATTAAAGTATTTGGGAAAACTCATCCCTATGTTGCCACCAGTTGGAACAACCTGGGGGAAGCTAACATGGAATTGGGTCGGTATGAAACAGCCATCCAATATTGTCAAAAGGCCATGGAAACGTTTATTAAAGTATATGGAGAAGTACATCCCCATGTTGCCACCGGTTGGAACAGCCTGGGGAGTGTGTATCATTCAATGGGCCAGTATGAAACGGCCATCCAATATCATAAAAAAGCGCTGGATTTAAAAATTAAAATATATGGAGAAGAACATCCATTAGTTGCCACTAGTTGGAACAACCTGGGGGGTGCGTATCAGGTATCCAATACCATAAAAAAGCGCTGGATGTGAGAATTAAGATTTATGTCGAATCCCATCCGGATGTTGCCCAAAGTTGGAACAACCTGGGGAGTGCATATCAGGCATTGGGCCAGTATGAAACGTCCATCCAATATCATAAAAAAGCGCTGGATTTAAGAATTAAAATATATGGAGAAGAACATCAATCAGTTACCACCAGTTGGAACAATTTGGGGAGTGTGTATCATTCAATGGGCCAGTATGAAACGTCCATCCAATATCATAAAAAAGCGCTGGATTTAGGAATTAAAATATATGGAGAAGAACATCCATCAGTTGCCACTAGTTGGAGCAACCTGGGGAGTGCGTATGATTCAATGGGCCGGTATAAAACGGCCATCCAATACTATGAAAAGTCCTTGGATATCGATATTAAAATTTATGGTGCGTCTCACCCCCATGTTGCCACAGTTTGGAACAACATGGGTGGGGCGTATCAGGCATTGGGCAGGTATGAAACGGCAATCCAATACTATCAAAAGGCACTGGATATAGAGATTGAAGTATTTGGAGAAACACATCCATATGTAGCCACCATTTGGAACAACCTGGCAGGTGTTTATTTTTCAATAGGTAAATACAAGAAAGCAATTGAATATGCAAAAAAAGCCCTTCCTATTTGCGAAAAATTCCTGGGGAAAGATCATCCGCATACCAAAACCGTCCGGGAAAATCTGGAGATGGCACAAGAGAAGTTAGCTGAGAAGGTCGGAAGTTCAGTAGATCAGTGAGTCAGTGAGTCAGCGGGAAGAGAAGAAACGGAGAAACGGAGAGGAGAAAAAGATTTTAAATTTTTGAATTCCCAGCTTTCTCGTCCTTTCTTTTGTCTTCATTGGCACTGTTCCTGTCTTCCAGCAACTTTTTTATCACAGATATAAAATCTTTCATATTATCGTAAGATTTTTTTATTTCCTCTTTCGTGAAACTGGTTAACACATCATAATCCGCTTCCGACCTTAATTCAAAAGAGTTTCTGGCAATGCCGCTGTATTTCTTATCAACGATACCGGTTTTTATAAAATTTTTGTTAAACCATCCAATTAGTTGCCCATGGTTCCTGGTGGAAAAATTATGTTTGAGAGCAAGTGCTGACAAAATATAAAAAATTCCATAATAAATTCTATTGGCAGCAAGGTACAGCTTTTTGTTTTCTATTAAAAATTTAACATCATCGACAGCCTGTTGACTTTTCTCAATATGATATTTTATCAGTTGTTCTCTGTCTTCTTCAGATAATGTCATATTAAAACTCCGTTTTCCAGCGCATTTTGAATATAAGGTTGTTTGCCTCTGAGTGAATGAAGCTCTTTCAACGAAATAATTTTAACATCGGTTAAGACATCGTATTTATAATCGATTTCCCAGCACACATCCTGGATTAGGTATTTATACTGCCAGTCATAATCATGTTTCAATACGATCAGTATATCATAATCCGAATATTCATCCGCATCCCCAATTACCCTGGAACCGTATAAAATCACTTTTTCTATTTCTTCTGAAAATCTTTGCTTCAACAAAGCTTTTAATTCAATCATTATCTTTCTATCATACGTCATGTTTCTTTTTTCCTTTATTAATATGTTATATCACGTTAATTGCTAAATATCAATCATCCATCATTTTTTGTTTTATATTTTGGATATTCTAAATGTCTGTACTCTGACCGTTTGACCTACTGAGCTCTCTTATTCTCTTCCCCATGTTTCTGCGAACTGGTTGAAGGAGATAGAAAAAACCGAGGAAAAAGCGGTATTAAGATTCGTACCTTTGCCAAGTTCTTGTAAAAGTTCTTTTATGCTGTAGAGCCTGTATCTATCTACCAGGTACGAGACAACAGAATAACTCTGCTGGTAAGCAATGCGCACCACTGTTGGGTTTCTTGCCAGTAGTGCTGCGTCCAGGAGTTTCAGTGGGATTTTTTGTCCGATGGTGTTAACCTGGCTGTAGTCACGGGAGAAATATTTTGCCAGGCCTTCGTGAAGCCACCTGGGGCACTGGGGCGTGATCGAGTGTATCAGTGCATGGGTGTATTCGTGGTAGAGGATACGTCTCAACTGGGGTTCATTGACGTTCATTCCTTTGATGGGAAGCCGGATTTTGCCGTCTAAACGACTGAAAAGACCCCCGGCCCAACCAGGTGCCCGGGTGACATCGGAAAAGTTTTTTTCATTGTAAAGAATAACCGATACTGGCGTGGAAGGAAACGTATCCAGTTGTTGCCCGATTTCGCGGTAGGCATCTTCCAGTATCTCGATGACGGCATTCCTGGCTTCTCCGTGCTTGAATTTGCTGAAGACAATAGTGAAATTGACCCGTTTGGCATTGCCATAGCCGACCATGGCCTTGATTTCCCGTTGAAGTTTGCTGTGAAGTGCCTGGAGTTGAGGGTCCCCTTTAATCTCTAATGCGGCCTCCGCATATCTTAAACTGTTTTCCAGGTCATCCAGTTTGTAGCAAGTCAAAGCCAGGTATTTCAGGGCCAATGCATTACTCTCATCGGTTGTCAATACTTTTTGCAAGTAATAACGCGCATTCGGGTAATCTTCCATCTCGTAATAACAAAGGCCCACAAACACTGACATCCTGTCATCCGTAATCGCCAGTTCCTTAAACAGGGGGAGTGCTTTTTCAAATTCCCCTGCCTTACAATACCGTTCGGCACGATCATACAGTTCACCAGGCTGGGTCTGAGTATCTGTCTCTCCATATATCTTTTTTTTGATATCTCCATATATCCTTTTATCGATAGATGGATAGGTTGTGCCTGAACCCGTACTCGTATCTTTATCCGTATCTGTATATGGATCCGTACCCGGAAACGTTTCCCCGGGTGTATTCCTGTCTCCATGATCTTCACTGCTGTTTTCAACATGTGAAACAGCCGGTCTGCTCTGACCTGGAGAATCGGCAGCATCATAACCGGGAACATGGGTCTCTTGAATGGATTTTTTATGTAGAATCAATAAAATAAGACCGGCAAGCACCACTACCAGGGCAAAAACAAGTAGATAAGGCGGTTTGCCTTTAGGCTTCTGCCGGTAAATGCGCTTCCCATAATCATAATCGTCTCGTTTACTTGGATCATAAGACATGTTTGACCTCGCTTTTACAGCCTTTTCCTCTAAAACGCTGCCCGGATGTAAGTGGATTGAAAATTTTCATCTGTTCCCACCTGAATTTTAATTGTTAATTTCATCTATTTATTATGTATTAAGAAATTCAAAATTCAACTTTTTTTTATTTTTTAGTGAGATTATGGTATAATATCCCCATTAAATCAATACATTCACAACTTCTAGACTGAAAGATGAAAAAAATAAAACTATTCTGTTTTCCTTATGCGGGTGGTGCTGCGGCTGCTTTTAATAAATGGCGCCAGTACCTGGACAAATATATCGATCTGCGGGCCGTGGAATTGGCAGGCAGGGGAAAACGCATCTACGACCCGCCGTACAATTCAATAGAAGAAGCCGTAGACGACGTATTCAACCTGATTTCCGAGGAATTGGCTAAAGGCCCTTATGCCTTTTACGGCCACAGTATGGGCGGAATCATTGCCTATGAACTGGCCTATAAAATAAGAGATAATAACCTGCCCGAGCCCCTTCATATATTTTTCTCAGGACGGGGAGCACCCAATATCCCCTGCGAAGATGATGAGATGTACCACCTCCTGCCTGAAGACGAATTCAGGGAAAAAATCATCGAATTGGGGGGTACTCCCAAAGAATTCTTTGATCACCTGGAATTACTGGAAGTCCTCCTGCCCATGCTGAGAAGCGATTTTAAAATCGCTGAAACCTACGAACATAACGGCGAAATAAAACCATTAGATTATGATATTACGGTCTTCATCGGTAAAGAAGAAGAAGTGAATGCCGAACAAATGCACGGCTGGAGAGAACATACCAATAAAGTCTGTACCATCTATTATTTTGCAGGAGAACACTTTTTTATCCACGACGAAACCGAACAAATCGTAAGAATTATCAATAACACGCTTCTTCACGCATATAAAGAGCATAAAGAATAAAAAATTAGATGAGGTGATTTTCTTTCAAAGCTGACATCAATTCGGTGAGAATGGCTTTGCCGTGGTTTTTGGAATAAAAGTTGCGGATTTTTTTGACCACTTCCATCTTTTCGATTGTTCCTTCTTGGAGCTGCTGGCGGTGTGCTTCAAAAATATCCTGCGCCGCCTTTGGCCGCGGCCCCCATTTAAATATCAGCGAATAATTGTCCGCTAAAAAGAAAAACAAGGGCACGGCACGGCCGCCGCGAGTCAAAAACCGGTCCATTAAATCCAGGTTCTCATCCCGCCGCAACACCTTCATGGACCAGGAACCATTGATTTCCGCTATATTCCTCACCACCGGTAGAACCGCCAACGAATCCCCACACCAGGGTTCTGTCAATACCAATATGTTCACCGGCTTAACCGTTTTTATATATTTTTCTTCTTCCTCGGTAATATCTTTCTCAAACCTCTTGCAGTGCACTTGATGCATCTTAAAGTTTTCTCCCAATAAGGAGACATAATCTTCATAATTCATGGCTTTATCATAATACTCTTTAAAGTTCATATTTTTCAATTCCTCCGGGATTTGTTTCTTTAAGCAAGTGGTATATTATATACATTATCTCCGGCAATTACAAGGGGCTGATTTTAGCCACGAAGGCATTTACAATGCGGTAAAAAGCACGAAGGGACACGAAGTTTGACACTTACCCGGATATTGATTAAAATATACCAATAAATTAAAAATTAGAAGAAATTAACCATGAAATTTTTGGTGAAATTATTCCTTTCCATTTTATCCTTGCGGATATTCAGCCGGATATGGGGACGCATTGCTCGTCTTCGTCATCCCCGTTTTATAATCAAAGGACTGGTTGAATTGTATTGCCAATCATATAATATCGATATGGACGAATATGCGGGGCAGGTGGAAGACTATAAGAGTTTATGCGATTTCTTCGTTAGACCTTTGGACCCGGAAAAACGGCCGTTGATCCCGGACAATAATGCCATTGTTTCACCGGCAGACGGCATACTGACAAACGTGGAGACTATTTACCACGATCAGGCCGCCCAGGTAAAGGGAAAAACCTATCGAATTTCCAGTCTGATCTGTGATAACATTGATTTTTCACCAGGTTGGCATGTGGCTGTCATTTACCTGGCGCCCTTTAATTATCACCGCTATCACTATCCTTTAACAGGAAATATTAAACGATACCTTCATACCGGCAGGAGACTCTTTCCTGTCAATCCAATGGGAATTCATAATATCGAACGATTGTTTGTCCGCAACGAACGGATTGTCACCCAATTTGAATCGAAGGGACTGCCCTGTTATGCGGCGGCTGTGGGTGCCACCTTTGTCGGCAGCATCAAAATGGAATTTATTAAAACCCCTAAAAAGCGGCACCGGTGGATACCATTAGACCTGGAAGTAAATCAACTGGAAGAGATGGGACGATTTGAAATGGGGTCCACCATTGTTTTGGTGTTTCCCCAAAAAATGGCAGAACCCATTCCAGGGGTCATCGGCCAGCCAGTGAAAGTGGGGCAGCCTATTTTCTCATTAACAATTGAAACCGGAGAAAAAAAGAGGGGGTTATAGGGTGAAACGCCTTGACTTTTTGTGTGTTTTATTTTATAAATTAGTCTACAAAGCGATTTTATAGTGGTTAGTGGTTCGAGTGTGAAAATATATGCGAACGTCTAAAGAGCAATAATCTTATTACTTACGAAGGAGAAAGAACAGTAAATGAGTAACATCGGCAGCTATGAAGAAAAGGTCAAGAACTTCAAATGGGACGATTGCGAAGCTGAATTGGGATACAAAAAAGGAGACATCATCAACATCGGTGAATACTGTACGGACCGTATTTGCCGGATGGGAAAAGGAGAAAAACCAGCCCTTTTCTGGCAGGGATATACCGGTGAGATAAAAAAATACACCTTTAACCGGATGCGTGTTCTTACCAATACCATTGCCCGGTACCTTAAAGACCTGGGTATAAAGGAAGGCGAACGGGTTTGTTTGTTCCTGGATAAAGTCCCGGAACTTTACTTTGGATTTCTGGGGATATTAAAAATGGGCGCCATTGCCCAACCTCTTTTTTCTGCTTTTGGTGGTGAATCTTTATTCACCCGGTTGGAGGATGCAGAAGCCACTGCCATTATTACCCAAAAAAAACATGTGGGCAAAGTCAGGAAAATCTTAAATGATTTACCCCGTTTAAAGCATGTAATTATCGTGGATGATGACGGCAGCAAACCCCTGCGCCAAAGAGAGACAGCGTTTTCCATGGAAACCGCAGCGTCGGTGGAAGATTTTGAGATATTTCCTTCTACAGCCGAAACACCATCCGTGCTTCACTATACCTCCGGCACCACCGGTAAACCCAAAGGTGCCCAACATGTGCATTACTCATTAATTTCCCAGTACATTACCGCCAAATATGTATTGGATTTAACCGATGAAGATATTTACTGGTGCACGGCTGATCCCGGCTGGGTAACCGGTACGTCTTATGGGATTATCGGCCCTTGGTCCAACGGCATCACCCAATGCGTGTTGGATTCCGGTTTCAGAGCCGACACCTGGTACCAATTTATTGAAGACCATAAAATCACCACCTGGTATTCCGCACCCACAGCCATCCGTTCCCTTATGAGAGAAGGCAAAGAACTGGTGCAGCAATATGATCTTTCGTCTCTCCGGCATATGTGTTCCGTGGGTGAGCCTTTAAATGCCGAGGCGGTCATCTGGTCTGGCGAAACGTTTGGGTTGAGCTTTCACGACACCTTCTGGCAAACCGAAACCGGCAGCATAATGATATGCAACTACCCGGGCATGAAAATCAAACCCGGTTCCATGGGCAAACCCTTTCCCGGAATTACTGCCGATGTGGTGGATATGAAAACCTATGAACCGGTAAAAAAATCTGGGACCGTCGGCCTGATTGCCATCATCCCCGGATGGCCGTCCATGTTCAGGAGTTATTGGAAAAACGAAGAGGTTTATAGGAGCAAATTTAGAAATGGTTGGTACATCTGCGGTGACCGTGCCAGTATCGATGAGGATGGATATTTTTGGTTTGTGGGTAGGGACGATGATGTGATCAATACCGGTGGTCACCTGGTGGGACCATTTGAAATCGAATCGGCTCTCCTGGAGCATGAGGCAGTAGCAGAATCTGCCTGTGTGGGTAAACCCGACCCGGTGAATATGGAAGTGGTAAAAGCTTTCATTGCCTTGAAACCCGGGTATAAAGGCTCTGATGAACTGGAATTGAAAATCATGAATTTTATCCGTAAAAAATTATCTCCCCTGGCTATGCCGCAGGAGATTGAGTTTATGGATTCGCTCCCCAAGACCCGCAGCGGTAAAATCATGCGACGACTGCTCAGGGCCAAAGAATGGGGCGAAGAAATTGGCGACACGTCAACACTGGAAGATAACGAATAAAATCATATAAATAAATTCAGAAGAAGGAGATAAACATGTCTGATATTAAAGATGTTATTTTAGAGTATGTGCAAGAAGAATACCTGGAAGATGATGATGATATCGAGGTCAGCTATGATACACCGTTGATTTCCGGTGGTATCGTGGATTCGTTTTCAATGGTTTCTCTAAAACGATTCCTGGAAACCAAGTATAATATCCAGATTCCCGATGCCAAAGCCACCCCTGAAGCGTTTGATACTGTCGATAGTATTGTGTCACTAATGAAAGAATTCGGCGTGGAATAGTCGGAAGGAGAGATCATCATGGCTTTTAGCGATGAGAATAGAAAGATTTTCCAGGATGAGTTGAGCAATCTTAAGGAAGCAGGACTTTTCAAAGAGGAACGAATCATTTGTGCTCCCCAGGATTCGGAGATTGAAGTGGTTTTTCCTGTGGGGACCAAAGAGAAGAGAGTCATTAACATGTGTGCCAATAATTACCTGGGACTCTCCTCTCTTCCTGAAGTGGTTGAGGCGGCGCGCAAAGGATTGGACCACCGGGGTTATGGGATGTCTTCGGTTCGATTTATCTGCGGCACCCAGGATATCCATAAACAACTGGAAGATAAATTAAGCGAATTCCTGGGAACCGAAGACACCATTCTTTTTCCCTCCTGCATGGATGCCAACTGCGGTGTATTTGAGGCCATATTAACCGAAGATGACGTCATGATCGCCGACCGGTTGGTGCATGCTTCCATCATCGACGGGATGCGGTTGTGTAAAGCCATGCAAGACAGCTTCAAGCACTCTGACATGAAACACCTGGAGAAGAAACTCCAACTGCACCAGGACAGGCGGTTGAAAATGATTATCACCGATGGCAACTTTTCCATGGACGGTGACTTGGCCAAACTGGACCGGATCGTGGAACTGGCGGAAAAATATAACGCCATGGTTTTCGTGGATGACTCTCACGCCACCGGGTTTATCGGCAAAACCGGGAGAGGAACCCATGAACACTGCGGCGTATTCGGAAAGATCGATATTATTACCACTACCCTGGGTAAAGCGTTAGGTGGAGCGTCCGGCGGCTGTGTATCCGGCCGGGGAGAGCTGGTAGAAATGTGCCGGCAAAAAGCCAGACCGTATCTTTTTTCCAACACCATGCCTCCCGTCATTGTGGAAGGTGCGTTGGCTGTGTTGAACCTGATTTCAAAAACCACGGAACGGCGGGACAAATTGGAAAACAACACCAATTTTTGGAGAAAAGGACTGACCGATGCCGGTTTTATTCTTAAAGAAGGTGAAACCCCAATTGTACCGGTAATGCTTTTCAATGCCAAGCTTTCGCAGGATTTTGCCAAAGACCTTTATGATCTTGGTATTTATGCTATTGGCTTTTTCTTTCCTGTGGTACCTAAAGGTCAGGCCCGGATTCGCACCCAGATTTCAGCCGCTCATGAGCTGCACCACCTGGAAAAAGCATTGGATGCCTTCATCAACGTAGGGAAGAAGTACGACATCCTGCACAAAACCAAACAAGAAGTCATCGACATGTACGGGCAATAGAAAAATATTGTATTTATTTTGCCAGGGGACTCTTTTCGAGAAAACTGCCCCCTGGACCCCCGCAAAAGCTTTTTATACACGGTCAACCATTGTACGTTGCTTCTTAATGTCGTGCCCCATTATGATCGTTGTAATCTGTGGCAAAAAAATTGATTTTTTCCTATGGCTTATGGTAAAAGTATAAAGAAGGAGGTTATTTATGGGACAGTTTATGTGCGTCGGAGTATGCAGGAAAATTACGATTTACAAGGAAGATTTGAAACACGGTGCTTCCCTGGACAGGGCAGACGAAGCATTAAAAAAAGAAGTGAATTTAAGTTTGTACGATAAAATCGAAGATGATGAGAGTGTTTCCTGGATCATTAAGAAGGAATTGATAGAGGACGGATTGGTGGATTTTATCAAAGCTCAATTGGAAATATTTGAACCCGAAGAGGATTTTTCATATTTGTATGATGCCATACGGAAAGCCAAAACCTATGATAAGATTGTAGAAATGGTGGAGTCCAAATATGATGAGCATTTACAGAAATCCAATTATACTGACAAATGGATTGATTTAGGTGGATTTGATTCGACAAAAGTCTGCTTTGATTTAATTGTTTTTTTGGTTGCCGGGAAAATCTTTATGGAATGCTATTCTCGTATATTTAACTATTTTGAGAAAATGATAGGGCTTCAAAAGGATAAATTCCCACTTGCCGAAACTGTAAAAGTGATGATTGAGGGATAATCAACAAACGACAAAAAATTTCGTGCCCTTCGTAAACAAAAATTATATCTGCGTAAATCTGTGTCAAACTGCGGCCTAATAATTGATTTTTTTTACAGGGTGTGGTAAAAGTAGATATGAAAATTGTTAAGATTATTGGAAAGGAGAAAGTTGAGGACCGCGTTTTCCGGGCGGAAGTGGTTTTCCCTTCGGACAATTGTTATGAAGTGACGATCCGGGACCCATTCATAGAACCGGGAGAGATCGAAACCGATCAGGAAGAAAGGTTGCGATGGTATTTCGAGGACCACCTGTCTTCACCCTTTACCGATAGGGAACGGGCAAAACGTGCAGAGAAAAGTATCGCCTTTTATGGGGAATCATTGTTTTCCAGCCTGTTTATCCAAAACGAAGCGCTGACAGAGTGGCGAAACCTGGTGAACGATCTGGATAAGATTAGAGTTCAGGTATATTCCAGGGATCCGGCATTCCAGGCAATGCACTGGGAATCTTTAAAAGACCCACAAGAATCGAAGGCATTTTGTTTAATGGGCGTGGAATTCATCCGGACGTCGGGGGCGGTTACTCCCGATTTGAAAGTACAGTCCAGTTCCTGTTTGAATCTTTTAATGGTAACTGCACGGCCAGGGGGTAAAGATGACATCGAATACCGCACCATTACTCGTCCAGTGGTGGAAACTATTGAGAAAAACCGGATGCAGGTACGAGTCCACTTGCTTCGGCCGCCAACCCTTCAGTCGTTAACAGAACATTTGAGGGAGAAGAAGGGATTTTACCATATTGTCCATTTCGACGTACACGGTTGTGTGCTGAGTTTCCCCCAGTATAAAACATTAATGGATAAAAGCTTGAACGGGAAGAGTAGGGGACAAAGGGCTGTGGAAGCGTATGAAGGAACACGTGCATTTATCGACCTTGTAGGGAGAGAATGGGGTGATGACCTGGTGCCTGCGGATGTGGCAGCCGATCTTCTCAGGGAGGCCCATGTGCCGGTTTGTTTTCTCAATGCCTGCCAGTCCAGTATGGCGACATGGAAGTTGTCTGAAAAAGAGAAAGAATCAGTAGAAAGAGCCTTAGCCCTTGATGCTTCACTGGCTATGACTTTCCTTGAAAGGGGAGTGAGGTTGGTGTTAGGTATGACCTGGTCCTTAACCGTGATTGGTGCACAAATCATGATGAAAACTCTTTACGATGCTTTAACACAGGGAGAAGAGCCGGGTAATGCCTTGAACAAGGCCCGCCAGGGTATGTTCGATGATGGATGTAGATTCTTTAGCAAAGAGATGAGAGTTGACCTGGAAGACTGGCTCTTGCCGGTGGTCTGGGGGAAAGGGGATTTTACACTCCATTTGCAGTTGCAAAAGCTGGATACAGACGAGAAAATTGCTTACCTGGAACAAGAACGGCAGAGGGAAAAGGAACTGGAAGGTGTGAAAACCGAAGGTCAATATGGTTTCCTGGGTAGAGACGTGGATATTCTCTCTATCGAATCACTTTTATTGGAAAAAAATATCTTACTGATTAAAGGTATGGGGGGAACAGGCAAGACTACGCTGTTGGGACACATGGCACAATGGTGGATGAAAACCGGATGGATCGATCATGTGTTTTATTTCGGATACGACAGAAAACCGTATCATGCGGAAGAGATTTTGAATACCATTGCGGAAATCGTGACGCCCCAAGGAGAATATGGGACATTCTTGGCGACCCCGGATGTAGAAATGAAAGCGATGGCCCTTGCGGATTTTCTCAAAAAAAGCAAGGAAACATCCGCCGTGCTTTTGATATTGGATAACATGGAGTCTATTGCCGGCACGGAGCAGGCTGCTGGAAGCAGGCTTGAAAAAACAGAGCAGGATAAATTAGTTCGAGTACTCAAAACCTTGATGCGGTCCAGTATTAAAATCTTACTGGGTTCTCGTTCAAACGAGCCATGGTTGGGTAAACATACCTTTAAGGACAAAGTTTATGTTCTTGAAGGGTTGGATATGGTGTCCCGTTACGCCATGGCCGAGAGAATAGTGAAGAATATCCCTATCGATGACCGTGATGAATTTAACCGGTTAATGAATATCCTTGCAGGTTACCCGTTGGCAATGGAAATTATTCTACCCAATCTGGGCACTCGAAGTGCGAAAGAATTGCGGGAAATGCTGATGGGTAGAGATATCGATCTCAAAGGAAGAAAGGTATCGGAAGAGATTTTCAAATGCATTAATATCTCCTTCTCCCTTTTAGATCCTGAAGTCCAAAATAGTCTGTTGGTTTTCGCCCCTTTCACATCCTTCCTGAATACTATGTCCTTGGAAGTCTATTTAAAAGGTCTCCAGAAATCTACTTCATATTCCAATCTCACACTTGAAAACTTGAAGGAGGCCCTGCATCAGGGAGAAATACAAGGATTACTTAAAAAAATCTTTCCCAATTGCTATACCATTCAACCGGTCCTTCCATTTTTTCTAGGGCAGCGGGTTGAGCAATTTCTTGATAGGGAAGAAAAGGTAACCCTTGAACAGGCCTTCTGTGGCTATATGACAACTATTGCAAATAACTATAAGCTTTTCATGGAAGCCAACAATACAGATAATGCAGAAATAAAGCAGTTAGGGTTCAAACTTTTTGAATATGATAAGGAAAACCTCTTCAAAGCTATGCACTGGCTATTGGATACCAAAGATGATTTTTATCCTATTTATTCGTTATTTGCGAAATTTTATCTCCATCAACCACTTTATCAAGAGGCCATCAAAATAATAGAAGGTGTACTTAATAAATTAAATTTATTTTCAAAAAAAGACCAAAAATTTTTGACAGAATATGCCTATGTAATTGGAGATTTGGGAACAAATTACTTACAGATTAATAGATTTTCAGAAGCAAGAAAAAACTATGAAAGGTCTTTGAACCTTCTTAAACAGGTTGGAAATTTAAAAGATACAGCTGTGAATTACCACCAATTAGGCATGGTTGCCCATGGAGAGCGGGATTTTAAGGAAGCAAAGCGAAATTATCATGAAGCATTGAAAATAAAGCAAGAATTATATAACAAACGTGGCCAAGCATCTACTTATCACCAGTTAGGAAATGTTGCTTATGAGGAGGAAGATTGGATAGAAGCAAAAAAAAATTACTTGAAAGCATTAAAAATTAACCAGGATTACAATGACAGACAAAGTCAAGCAAACAATTACCATCAATTAGGTATGGTGGCATTTGAAGAGCAAAACTGGGAAGAGGCGAAAAAAAATTTCAATGAGGCTTTAAAAATTCACCATGAATTCAATGATGTTTATGCTCAAGCAAAGACTTACCATGGATTGGGAATTGTTGCTCAAGAAGAGGGAGACTTGAATGAGGCAAAAAAAAATTTATTGCAAGATTTAAAGATTTGTCAAGAATTCAATGATAAGTATGGGCAGGCGATGGTCTATGGTGAGTTAGGTAATATAGCAAAAGCTGAGAAGGATTATGTATTATCTATGTGGTATTTTAGTCTCACCTTGGAAATTTTTTACAAATATGGGGATGATTATAATACAAATATAACAATTAGGAACCTTTACAAATTGATGAAGATAAAGAACTGGGATGTAGCGGGAGCCATCGAACAGTTAGAGGTGGAAGAAGAGACCAAAAAAGCATTGAGGGCAATATTAGAGAAAGTTGGAAAAGAAACCCAAAATGATTGATATTTTCCGGATAACATGCTATCAGGTTAAACGTTTAAAATACAAGCGAATTCCCCAATGGTAACTCCTGCCCTGGGGATAATAGGTGGCTTCCGTGGGGTCAAAATATAAAAGGTTGTTCCTTACCAAATCTCTAAGAAGTTTCTCCTCTTCAGAATTTATCATCTCTTTGGGCAATTGATCATTTTTAACAAAATGGTTGAGTAATCGTACAATATCTTCCTGTTCCGGTTTTACCACATAATCCACGATCAATCCCCTCATTTTCTTTTTATAAAGAGTTAAGACCTCGTCAATGGGTTTGTCGAAAAGATCGCCCAATATATCATTGATTTCCCACATACTGCCGCCTACTACATCCCATATCTTTTCTGCGTCTTCCCGCGTTAACTTATAATCTTTTATCTTCGAATACTTTTCCAGGTTCAATAACCACTCCATGACATCTTCCTTGGGAAGATAATCCACTTTGTAAAATTTAGAGGTTTTTTTCAATCGTGAATCGGTATACACCGTATTTAAAAAATACCCATCCGAGGAAGCAATAATGATGTGGGCCAAATGACTCTCCTTGGTCATGGCCACAAAAAAATTAAACAATTCGATGACCACCTGCCGGTCTTTCCCATTGTTCATGTAGATATGATCGATGGCCTGGAGTTCGTCGATAATCACCACAGGTTTGATGCCTTTTTGATTTAGCTTTATGAACTCCTTTTCCATTATTTCAAAGGGGTCCAGTTCGCCGCTCTCCACCCCTTTTAAAACTTCAACCGATAGTTTAAAAAAATTGAATAAACTGTATTCCCGTTTCTCTTTCACATCTTCTTTTGACCGGGAATAATCGATACCGAAAAAAATCCGGATGAAATCTTTATAATTACCTTTGAATTTTTTTCTCAGGTTCAGGTACTTGACATCCATTTTTTGTTCTTTTTCTACCTGCTCAAAAAATTTATACAGCAGTGTTGTTTTTCCCGATGATTTGGGACCATGAAGAAATAGAATTTCGAACGGTTCTTTATCCACAAAATTTCTCAGCTCGTTTAGTTCGGTTTCCCTGTTAATAAAGGTCACATATTGCTTATAATCCAATTTATTTTTTTTCATGCTTTAATTATAATACCCTTACCCTTTTTTTTCAATCACGGACCGGTGGGAACAGCGGTGTTATCCTGTATTAAAAAATCCGGCTTTCGCTGGAATATCTTCTCGAATTCTTTTTCATAATCACTCTTGCCGCACAACAACCTGGCGGATAACGGCATGACTTCTTTGATTTCCCGCAGCAGTTGATGGGCCAGGCTGCGGATGTCCCACTGGGCATGCTCATCCGCACGCAGCCGGATAAAATGATATACTTCCCGTAAATTCATCTTCATCACCACCAACCGGCAGTGAGAATTGGTCAAAATGTAATCCGCCGCATTCCCACATTTTTCTTTTAATTTCAAATAGGTTTCGTTGATGGTATGGATAATCGAGTTGAATTCCTTTTCCAGGCCCACTGCTTTAATACTCTCCGGCACGGTATTCCCAAAACGGATATCATAATCCCCGGAAAGCAGCGTTGCCATGCGGTGCCGTTTTAATTGGGCAAAATTGGACGCACTAATCACTGCCTGGAACGTGAAATCCGGCAGCTCAAATTCCCGGGGCGGCCTATCAAAGAATTCCATATGTTTAAATAACTCCTTAAACAAATTTTCCTTTTCCCCGGGCTCTAATTTTTCTACGGCATGGTACGCCTCAAAGTAATTTATATTGTTGTAAAGAGCCAAAAGAGAAGCCAGTATCATATGATCCCCATCCGGGGTATAATCGATGAGCATGGGTTCATCGCGTATTTCTTCCGGGGGTTCGCTGGTGTCAATAGAGACGTTTTCCAATAAATGCGTTTTAAACGACGTATTCAAAGCGGCTTCGAATGTCGAGGGTTCCGGGAAAAGAATCAGGGATGGTGCAACTTTTTCCACCAGTTCAACCATCTTTTTGCCGATTTCCCGGACTTCCTGCCTCCGGCTCATGGCAAAGCGGCGAAATAAATGCTCCAGGTTCCGGGCATTGATAGTAACCCCTACCTGGCCTTCAGCAGCCAGCGAAAGAATATACCGCGCATCTTCCTTTGCCCAACCTTCCAGGAGTTTTCGCCGGGATTTTTTCCCCGCACCATCCGGGTATTTATCAAAAACATACTCCTTTAAAATCGAAAACGCTTTTTTATAAAATTCGTTTTGAATTTCAACGGTCTCTTTAAAAAGCACCCTGGAGTCGCTGTCTTCAATCTCCGCCGGCAGTACATAATCCCCTTCAAGGGTCACATAGCGCTGGGATTTCTCCGTATAAGAAACCAGGCGGAATTTTTCCACCTCTTCCAGGGCCAACCGGGATACACCAATCACATCAAAATTAAACACCGCATGCTCTGCCACCGAATGATGGCCCATATCAAAAATAATTCGCCGGTTGGATTTCCTGGCCTTATGGACATCTTCCCTGGCTTTTTTGCGTAATGTTTTGATATCATCCGAACTGCGACTTATCCGCGCATACGCCGCACTCAGGGTCTCAGGAGTTAGAGAAACATTTACAGGGAATTTCTCCAGGAGTTCAGCTTCAACATTATAACCAGCCAGTATGATTTCCACGTGTCCCAATTAACAATAAACAATTAACCTTTAATGGTTACACTCCTGCATCGGTTTCTTGCAATTGCTCTTTTTCCTTTTCTCGTTCTCTTTCCGTGTACTCTGAAATCTCTCGGATGATTTCGAGGGCACTCTCATCGATGGTGTTGTTATTCCAGATTTCAATCACCTTCAGATTGTCTTCCTGGATTGACTTTTTATACAGCTCTTCTATTTTTTTGATGTGTTCCACATCAGTGATGCGGATTTCATTGGCAATATCTCGCTTTTCCAGCTCGTTTAAATCCATTCGGATCAAAAAAATCAAGTCATAGGTTTTAATCCAAAATTGATACAGGGCTTTCAATAGATTGTTTTTTTCTTCCAACTGCGAAGTCATCTCTTTATCGGCAAGATAACGGTTCCAATAGATCCACTGGTCCAGCACCGATTGGTCACACAGGAGGTAATCCAGGGGCGCCAATGCTTTCCTGTTTTCTTCGTTGATCTGGGTGGAAACAAAAAAGAACTGGCTGACAAAACACGATTTTTTGTCGCTGTCAAAGGGATTCTTCCCTTTAAGTTCCTCGATGGTTTCTACCCTGGACTTCAAAGATAAAATCTTTTTTACTTCTGTCATCAGCGACGTCTTGCCGCTGCCGGAAAATCCTGAAAAAGAAATCTTTATCATGTTAGAATTGTAATCAAATCTTTTGCTTATGTCAATTCAAAAAAATATCAACCGGTAAAAAAATAAACCCCAACCTCTATAAACCAAGAATAGACGCAAAGAAAAACAGCCCCGGTTTCTTTATTTTTTTATTTTTTTATCCTGGTATTTAAATAAAAATCGCAGAGAGTATTGATTTAAAGGGGTGATATATGATAAATTCTACTTTAGCGGATTAAAATTATTATATTTTGACGATGACTATGAAGACGAAAACATTAAAAACATGTACCACAGTTTCATTTATGCTGTGTTTATGGGGATGGATTGGTTTTATACCCCCGGTTGTTTATGGCCAGGCCCCCACGGTTTTACCCTTTAAAATCCAGGCGGAACACCAGGAAATAACCGAGGACCGCATCGTTGCCTCTGGGAATATTGAAATCAGCTGGAAAGAGTACAGGATATACGCGGACTACATGGAGTACAATCCCAAAACCAGGGAAATTATCGCCAGGGGTAGGGTAACCATGTCCTCCCATCAAACTGTCTTGAGCGGTGAAAAACTGCGATTCAGTTTGAAAGACAGGACCGGTGTGATGTACGACGTTTTTGGGCAATCGCCCCCGGCAGTGAGGTACAAAACCGATAAATTGACACAGGTGGACAATGAAACCCTCTCCTTTAATAACATCGAATTTACCTCCTGTGCCCAATGTGTTCCCCGTTGGAAAATCACCTGTTCAAAAGGAAAAATAAAGAAAGAAAAATACATTGAAATGAGCCATGCGGTACTCAAAATAAAAAAAATTCCAATTTTCTATATTCCCTATGTCAGGTATCCATTGGACAAAACTGGCCGGGCCACCGGGTTGTTATTTCCCAACATTGGCTCCTCCTCATGGCGGGGATTCTTCATACAAAACTCCTTTTTCTGGGACATCAGAGACAACATCGATTTGACACTGTACCTGGATTACTATGCCAAAGCCGGAATTGGTATGGCTGAAGAGTTTCGCTACCTGTTCAAGGGTATGGATGGAAATATTAAATTCTATTTTTTTAAGTACAAGAAAGATAATATCCTGGAGACCACCTCGACATCGGATTACTATTTAAAGATGACCCATAAGCAGAAGATCAATTTCTTGAATACCAGGATAATCGTAAATATCGACAGGCAGAGTGATGCAAATTTTTTACGACTTTTTAGTAATGATTTTTACAGTGTGCTGAGCCGCACGTCCAGGTCCTCGGTATCCATTAACTCTTCTATATCTAACATGAAGTTTTCTATCAATGCAGCCCAGCATGATACGTACTATACCTTTAATAATCAAGCCCGGACCCTTCGTTATTTACCCCAGTTCATCTTTAATTTGAACCAGCAAAAAATATGGAAACTCCCGGGTTATTTTTCCTTAGGTATGTCTTATTCCAGCCTCACCAGGCAGGGGAAAAGTTACGAGGAAGATGAAACCATTTATTTCACTGACATCAGTACGCAGCGATTAAATATCCAACCCTCTTTCAGTGTGAATTTAGTCCAGGCACCATGGCTATGGGCGAACCTCACCTTATCTTCAAAACACAGCATTTATCCCAAAAGCCTGGATCCTGAAACCAAAGAAGAAACGGACAAATCCCTGCATTTGCATTATCAAACCGCCAGGGTGGACCTCAAAGGTCCGATATTTTTTAAAATTTTTAGGTTTCGCAGCAGTAAACTTAAGCACCTGGTCATACCTGGAATCACCATTCGCTATGTGACCAAGGTGGACCCGGAAGAGCGGGCACGGTTGATGCCTGTGGATAATTTTGATTATCCTTCTTATTCATTTGTGGGTTTTTCATTGACCAACCGGCTGCTGCACAAGGGAAACGAAGATAAATCCGCCCAGGAAATTTTATCTTATACCATATCCCAGGATTATTATTTTGACCCTGAAGCTGCTCATCGAGGCCGAAAAATTAACGGTATGTTTCCCGAATTCTCAGAGCTTAAAAACACACTGCGCATCAGGCCTTTTAAATTCTTTAACGTGGATGCTTCAGTAATTTTAAGCCACTATCTCGAAGCTGATACTTTCCTGGACAGGTTCACACGTCTCCGGGTGAACATCGCCTACAACAACAGGAACAGCTTTTTATACGGAAATTTCTATTACAACAGGTTTATCAATCAATATGCCAAAAAAGACCATATTTTTAACCGGGATACCATCGGCGGCAGACTCCGTTTTGACATACGCAATTTCCCTATTAAACTTGACTCCTTCGTTAATTATGATATCACAGCTAAAGAATTTCGTAATGCCACCTTTAAGTTCAGTTACGATTACCAGTGTATTACATTTCATTCCGAATTACAATTGTTTAAGTACGGCGGCCGGATTGAAACCCAATTCAACGTGGGATTCAGTCTCGGGAACCTGGGAACGGTAAAAGATTTCCTGGGAATAGAAAGGTAAAATGAGTAAGAAGATTTTGATAACCGGTTGTTCAGGATTCCTGGGTTCTCATCTAATCGATGGTTTGGAAAAAGAAAACAGGAACAAGGGAGCACTAAAATTTTCCGGTATAACTGAAATTATTGAATTCAGTTCTCCCAGATTGGACGTTTATCATGTGGATCTCAGGGACAGGCAAAAAGTGTTTGCGGCTGTGGAAGCGATTCAACCGGACCTGACGTTTCATCTGGCTGCCATTGCCAATGTGGGGTTTTCATGGAAACACCAGAAATTAACCTATGAGGTGAATTTTATAGGCACGTCCAATTTACTGGAAGCTGTCAGCGAAATTTCACCGGGTTCACGTGTTTTATTGATGAGTTCTGCGGAACTTTACGGCGGCTGCAGCGGCAAACCTTGTAATGAAACCACGCCAATAGTCCCCCCCAAAAACCCGTACTCATTGTCAAAGGTTGCCATGGAAATGGTGGGGGAGTTATATATGAAAGCGTTTAACCTGGAAGTTATTCGAGTGCGGTCTTTTAATTTTACCGGGCCCCGGCAGAGTAAACAGTTTATGGCTTCAGATTTCTCCTATCAAATTGCGGAAATCGAGAAGGGAAAACAGGAACCTGTAATTCGGGTGGGAAACCTTTCCGCCATTCGTGATATTTCCGATGTTAGGGATATTGCCCGGTATTTGACGGTAATTGCTGAAAAAGGAGAAAGCGGTAACATTTACAACCTGTGCTCCGGTAAAACCTATTCCATTCAAGAGATCCTGGATATACTCATCTCTTTATCATTCAAGAAGATTGAAGTCATCGTGGATGAAAACAAGTTGAGACCCGTAGATGTACCGAAGCTCTGGGGGGACAACAGCCTGATAAAACAAAAATTTAACTTGTCCCCGGAATACGAAATTAAACAGACATTATCCGACCTTTTAAATTACTGGAGAGAGAGAGTGTGATGTCTATTTTTTTCTTCGTGTCCCTTCGTGCCTTCGTGGTTAAAAAAAAATAGAAATTATGCGTATTCACCTGGTAACCGACCGATTCCACCTGGGCGGCGGTCTCGAACATATCTACCAGGTGGCAAAAGGACTAAAGGATATCCAATTCGGGATATTTGCTAAACCGGGAACCGATTTTGTTTATGAAAAATTCAGCGAACTGAAGAATGTGGAGATTTGCAGCAAAGGATACGCACCGGATATGGTAATGGAAAAAGAACCGGACCTGGTGCACATCCATCACCTGAAACCGCTGGCAGCGTTTTTTAAAAAACCCGGTAAAAAGTATTACATTCCCATCCTTTATACGGCTCATGGGCTGCATATCCGCAAGTATGAATTTTACGGTTCTATCATTGCAAAAATAAAGTATTTTCTCAGGTTTCAACTGGAAAAACGTATTCTTCCCAAAGCCCGGCGAATCATCGCTGTGTCCCGGGAAGACAAACACTTTCTTGAAGAAAAATACCGGTTAAAAAATGTTACCTATCTGACCAATGGCATTGATTTTTCAGCCATTACCCCTGACAGCGGCAGCGGAGAATCAAAAGCGGTACTGCGAAAAAAATTGATTTTGCCCGAAGATGATTTTTTGTTTATTACCGTGGCGCGGTTTGATTTTCAAAAGGGCTACGATATCTTGATTAAGGCGATTGCTAAAATCAAGGATACCCTGGAGCGAACCAAAAGCAATTGCCGGTTTGTTTTTGTAGGGGATGGTTCTGAGTATGAAGACATGAAGGTGTTAAGCCAGTGCCTATTAGTTTCCCAATATATCTTATTCCTGGGTGCCCGGACCGATGTGTATGATATTCTAAAGGCTGGTGATGTCTTTCTCTTACCTTCTCGATGGGAAGGGCTGCCTATTGTGTTACTGGAAACCGGTCTTTTAAAAGTACCGGTGATTGCGTCCGACACCTATGGCAATCGTGAAGTGATTAAAGAAGGTAATGGAATCCTGTTTAAGAACCTGGACGTCGAAGCATTGGCGCAAATCATCATGGAAGTGCTTCAAAATAAATACGATTTGGCTGCGTTTGCGGAGAATCTTTACAAGGAGATACAAACCAATTACAGCCTGGAAAAGATGCTTTCCGGGCTCAGGGAGATTTATTTTAGCCACAGATAAACACGGGTGAATAGGCTGTTGACAAAAGCAAAGAAAAAGTAGACAATAATGGATGACTGAGGCGAAAAAGAAATTCCAATTGGGTAATGTTATAATCATCTCCATCACCCATTTGGTCCATGATATATACTCCTCATTCCTGGCCCCCATATTACCGTTGTTGATTTCTAAATTTCAACTATCTTTGTCATTGGCCGGATTTTTATCGGTGATTGGACGATTACCATCCCTGCTTAACCCTATTGTAGGGATTTTAGCTGACAAGATCAGTGTGCGGTATTTTATTATTATCTCCCCTTCCATCACGGCTGTATCCATGAGTTTACTGGGCGTTGCCCCCAGCTATGTTCTATTGGCAATCTTTTGTTTTATTATGGGAGTGAGTGCCACTCTCTTCCATGTGCCCGCACCGGTGATGATCAAACACGTAGCAGGAGACCGGGTCGGCAAAGGCATGAGTTTTTACATGCTGGGCGGCGAACTGGCACGCACCATTGGACCCATGGTTATCCTGGGAGCCGTCTCCCTGTGGGAACTGGAAGGCAGTTACCGTTTAATCCCTTTTGGTATCATGGCTTCCCTGGTTCTCTATCTCAGGGTACGAAACATCAAAATATCCGAAGATTTTAAAAAGAAAGAAGCCAAAACCCGGTTGAATAAAACCCTTTTCATGTATTTTCCTTTTTTTATCATCCTGGCAGGGATTACCCTTTCCAGGTCCTTTATGCGCGGTGCCTTAACATCGTTTTTGCCCACCTATTTGAACCTGGAAAAAGGTAAAGACCTGTGGATAAGCGGCATATCGCTGTCTATTATTCAACTTGCCGGGGCTGCCGGGACCTTTCTTGCCGGTTCCCTATCCGATAAAATCGGCAGAAAAACCACCCTTTTAATTATTTGTATTGCCTCTCCTGTGTTTATGGTGTTTTTTTTAATCGTGGAAGGGATTTTGGTCATTCCTTTACTGGTATTGTTGGGATTTTCTCTCACAGCCGCCACACCGGTGCTGTTGGCGCTGGTGCAGGACTTGGACTCAGACCGGCCCGCGTTTTTGAACAGTATTTTAATGACCATTAATTTTTTTCTGGCCGCTGTCGGCATCATGGTGGTAGGATTGATGGGGGATTGGCTTGGCCTGGAAAATACCTACCGGGTATCGGTGGTATTGGCACTTGCTGCCATCCCGTTTATCCTGAAACTAAAAAGCAAGAACGGTTGAAATTGCCGACAGCCTTAATGATTTTCTTCTGATTTTTTCACGGCTGTAAAACTTCCCGGGGCAACGATCGTACCGGTAAACCGGAAATAAGAATTATTTCCCTTGAAGTCCCTGGGCACGACAATCAAGCCCATCTGGATATCCGAGAAATAAATAACGGCTCCAGGTAGAAATTCAGTAATAAAAGAGCCGTGGTAGAAATTGAATTTCCTGATATAGCTAATCCTGATACCCAGGATTCCCGGCATATCGATATCGCTCAAGGCTTTATTAACGACTGTTTCCAGGAGTTTGTTTTTCTTGAACTTGCCCATCTCCAGGAATTTGCTCGATTCTGTCAGGTTCATAAATTTTTGAGCAATGGCACCGAAATCCTCTTCGGTTTGCAGCATCTCTTTTAATTCTTCCACTTCTTCTCTAATGTTCATATTTGCCTCATCCCAGACATTTAAATTTTTTTTGTGTCTTTTTTGTGTTCTCTTGTTTTCTTGTGGCGGTTCTTTAGCCACCTTCACCGCTCGATATAGACCCCGGCGAAATCAATGACACACATATAGGTGTAGCTTTGGTGTGAGCCGAAACTAACTCCCACTACCCGGAATACAGGGTTAAAAATATTTTTCCTGTGATTTCTGTCTTTGACCCCATCATCGATGATCAACCCCATCACAATTCGCCGGGCCGTCCAGTTGCCGTATTCGATGACTTCTCCATAGGCCTTTTTTACTGTGCCGAAACGGTTCATGCGTGCCGCCGGGGTACTTTGATCGCTTCCAGTGTGTCCCACAAGGCCTTTTGGCCCCTGATCGTTTACATGTGCTTTGGCAGCATAGGAAAGTCCCCGCGACACCCGCAGCAGTGGAACCGGTTTTATTGATTTCAGAAAAGCAATCGCTTCATTAACCGCAGGCACTCCCTCCTGGGTAACGATTTGAGTTTCTCCTCCAACGTATATGTATTTCCCCACATAATGTTTTTTGAAATCTTCGATATATTCCGCGTAAGCAGCAGGATTGGTACGTGCCAGGTTCAATTCCCTGACCACCTCTTTTTCCAGGTGGGTGAGAAAATTGAGATTTTCCACACCGTCATTTAACATTAAGTGAGGATTTGCACCTTCTCCATAAATATGACCGCCAATAATTGATAACATCAAAATAAAATACCACCATTTTTTGATCATTTTTAACTCCTCGGTTGATTTTGGGAATGTTTTTTTACAATCCCAATAAAATTAAAAAATAGGTTTTTGTTTAATATTTCCGGGTGAAATTGGGTGGTGTATATCGGTTTTGTCCGGTGTTTTATCATGGATACCTTGCACCCCTGTGAATGGGCCAACAGTATGAATTCTTCAGGCAGCGTGATGGAATCATGGTGATTCTGCTGAACCAAAAACTTTTTGGGGCATCCGTTAAAAATAGGGTCCATCCGATCGATAAACAAAAAATTATCTCCCACTTCCTTTTCAACACTCCTTAAAAGTTCCGCACCATACAATTTCCCGGTTATATGATGACCGGCACAGAATCCAAAGATAGGAATGGCACAGGTTTTTATCCAGTGGAAATAGGGGAGGTGATGGTCTGCGATATCGTTGCCCCGCGGTGAACCACTTAATATGATGCCGTCATATTTGGACATGTTCGTATTTAATGTTTCTTCATACTCAATCGTATCTGAGACTACTCCGGCCTCATCCAGGATTTCCCGAATGGGCTCCACAAATTCTGTAATTCCTTTTTCTGCGTTGTTTACAATCAATATCTTTATCATTCTTTATTTATCCAGTTATAATCAATAGATAATTTTAGTATAAAATAGATCGATTTTCAAATTTTTTTGGAAATCAACCACAAAAAAGAACGTATATCCTAAAGTATCTTTGCTAATTTGCCGATAAGAATTTGGTAAAATAAAAACTTGATTTTTGTACTTGATAATTTCTTCAAAATTGTGTATAAATACACTGAAGGAAATGTGCAAAGGTGAGACGATATGATAAATGAAGATGATGATTTAAAAGATATTACAGAGAAAGATTTTGAAGTCCCAAGACGGGAAAGACGGAACAGCAAACGTTTCGATGAGCGACTCTCAGCTAAACTTGAAGATGAAAACTGCAGCGTACTGAATGTCTCTAACAAAGGCGTCTTACTGCAAACCAGGATACCATTATACTTTTTTCCCCTTGACAAGATTATTGATTTTGAATTGAAATTGCAGGAGCAGTGGATTCGTATTAAAGGGAGAGTCATGTGGATCCAAAGCGACGCACTCCACTCTAAAATCGGCTTATTTATCCAACACGCTCCAGAACCCTATTTTCAATTTTTACGGGAACTCTATGAGTGAAAACCATGAAATTCGTTTTCTAGCGCAGGAAATTCCCTTGTTAATTCTTCTCGTGTACCATTGGGACGAAGCGGACACTGAGGTCGCTTTCACGGATAACTTTGCCTTTTTTCTTTCGTAATATTACCAGCCGCTGGAAATATTTTCCCACCGGGAGGATCATTCGCCCTCCTTCTTTAAGTTGTTCCACCAGTTTTTTCGGCACTTTTTCCGGTGCACAGGTTACAATAATCACATCAAAGGGTGCGTGCTCCGGCCACCCTTTGTACCCGTCACCCCTCAGGACTTTTACCTTCCTATACCCCTCACCTTTTAAGACCTTTTTAGCGTGGTCTGCCAGTTCCCTGACAATTTCAATGCTGTAAACTTCTGCACCCAATTCTGCCAGGATGGCTGCCTGGTAGCCGGAACCGGTACCGATTTCCAGCACTTTCTCACCGGTTTTGACTTTCATTCGTTCAGTCATATAGGCCACGATGTAGGGTTGTGAGATAGTTTGACCGTGACCGATAGGGCAGGGATAGTCACCATAGGGATTGCAGCGCCAGCGATATTGCATTGGTATATACATATGGCGGCGCACTTTTGCCATGGCAGCCAGGACCGCTTTATCTTTTATACCATACGCCCGCAGAATTATCACCATTCTCTCACGATCCTGGCGCATATCCTTTTGAGCCAATGACCCTTTTTCTTCATTTATACCGGTTCTGTCGTCACAAAAAGCACACAGCAAAGAAGACATTAATAATATCATGAATAAAAGAAGAAATGTAATCCTTTGACTCCCCTCATTGATGTGGAAAGCTTTTTTCATTTTTATCCTCATTGATTTCACCTGTTTTCCAGGAAAAAAATAAACCAAAAGACAAAGAAAGTCAAGAGCTGTTACTGCCAACTCTCAAAAAAATTGTTGCATTTTTATGTAAACATTCCAGATTTTCATCGAAACCCTAATTGTGAGACAAATAGATAAAAAACTGGTCCGGGCATGGTCGGAAGTCCTGGGCAATGAAAAAGAGATTATTCTATTGACAGAAGCGAATAATCACTATATTATATACGCGATGTCTTATGAAAATGAATCCTTTTTAACCATTGGAAAATCCTGCGGCCCAGAAGAACTCAAAGAAAAAGGGTCCCGTTTTATCTCATATCTCTACCCGGTAAGCACCCCGGAAGAAGCCGAATCGCTTATTGCCGGACTTCGGAAAAAGTACCATGATGCCACCCATGTCTGTTTTGCTTTTCGGTTGGGAAAAGGCAAAGAAGACTATTTCCGTTTCAGTGATGACGGTGAACCCGGGGGCACAGCAGGACTTCCCATTTACAATGAAATCAAAAGTAAAGAGTTTTTCAATGTATTGGCTGCAGTCATCCGGTATTTTGGCGGCAGCAAACTTGGCACTGGCGGGCTGGTAAGAGCTTATGCCGGAGCTGCACGAAAAGTCATCGATACGGCAGAAACCATTACCTCATATATTAAAAAAGAGGTCTTACTGGATTTTCCCTATGACCTTACCGGCGAAATGATGCAGATTGTCAATCGCTTCTCCCTGGAGGTTGTTCGCCGGGAGTATACGGACAAAGGGGTATTGATGAAGCTTGCTGTGCCCCTTGCTTCTTTAAATATGGTGGCGCAGGCGGTTGCGGATATCACCAACGGCAAACTTCAATTGCAAGACGCCTGATTTCTATTTGACAATAAGGAAAATGTCATTTATAATAAACTATATTAGTAACGTATTATGGTTATTATGAAATCGAAAGTAAAAATAAAAACCCAATCATTTTTTAATATCGGTACACAGCGCGCTCTCTACGAAACCGTAGGAGGATATATCAGCAAAGAATTTTATATCCAGGAATATATAAAAATACTCAAAGAAAGGTATAATTTAGATAAAGTATACCGCTTTGATCTGGGACAGAACAATGACGGATGTGCTGAAGAAATCGAACAACGGTTTAAAGAACTCAGCCAGACCAATATCCGGGAATTTCTGAAGAATTATCCGGATTTCATTTGCCTGGATTTAAGGAAAAAGATCGCTGAACTGCACAACATCTTCCCGGAGTGGATTCAACTGTCGGCCGGTCTCGAGCAGATGCTGGCCCATATTGCCTCTTCTTTTCTCGAACTCAACGATCGCATTATGGTAACTTCTCCCACTTTTTACCTTTTCGAGGAGTTCTCCAGGCGAATGGGGGCGGTTCCTATTTATCTTGATCTAAGAGAAGAAGACAATTTCGAATGGATAGATAGTACGTTTGCTGAATACAAGAAAATCTTAAGCCGATTAAATCCCAAATTAATCTGGATTGCCAACCCCAACAACCCCAGCGGCACTTTCATTCCCCTGGACCTGGTGGAGGATATTGTCAGGGTAGCTGCCAACTATTATGCCTTCGTGGTAATGGATGAAGCCTATGGGGAATACACCGATGGTGATGAAGGCGTTCGCTCTGCTTCCTCTCTGTTGCATGACTATAAAAATCTTATGGTTTTACGAACCTTTTCTAAAGGATATGGCCTTGCCAATTTAAGAGTAGGGTATGCCATGACCGGAAATGAAGATATTCTACGTGCTTTAAAAATTCACCGCACCTATTTCCCCATTACCCAATTTTCTTTTGATTTTGCCAGTACCGCCCTCGATCAAATCGATTACTTGAAAACGGTTCGCCAGAAAGTAGCGAAACGTAAAAAATTTTTTATTAACAAGATTGAAAAATTTCCCCATATCATTCATATGAACTCAGAAACCAATATCATGATGATCCGGCATATAAAATTATCCGCAAATAAGTTGATGAATCACCTGGAAAAACATGGGATTATTGTCGCCAAAGTACCAGGGGAAGATTTAATACTACAGCGATACATTCGTGCGACACTGGGGACAAAGGAAGAATTGGCCTATTTTGCCGAGGTGTTAAAAAAATCAGGATAAACCATATAACATCAACGATTGTTGATGACATCGTGAATCGAATTAGCTAAATTTACCAACCCATAAGGCTTTTGAATAAATCCCTTCACTCCCAGCTCCAGTATCGATTCCACCCTGGTATCCTGTTTAAAACCCGAAGCCAGAAGAACCTTTACATTCTTATTTACTTTGTACAGTTCGATATAAGCTTGTTTGCCTGACATCTTAGGCATCACCATATCCAGTATCACAGCTTTAATTCTACCGTGGTGTTTTTTGTACATCTGCACCCCTTCTTCTCCATCACCAGCCAGGAGAACATCGTATCCGCATTCTTCTAAGATTGATTTTGCCGTCTGCCGCATGACTTGCTCATCGTCAATAACGAGTATCAACCCTTCTCCTCGCTGTATTTTTACTTTTTTAAGTTTAATATCTTTTTCAATGAATTTGCTCCTGAGAACAGGTAAGTAAATATGAAACGTTGTACCGACTCCTTCTTGCGAATAGACATCGATAAACCCATTATGCTGTTTTATAGTAGTATAAGCCATTGCTAGTCCCAATCCAGTGCCTTTTCCTTCCCCTTTGGTAGTAAAAAAGGGATCAAATATTTTTCCCAACGTTTGCGGGCTCATTCCGATTCCGGTGTCCTGGACAGAAATTGTCCAATAAAACTCTTCCGGCTTTACTTCAGGATGCAGCTTAAAAAAGTACTTATCAGCTTGAACTCGTTCCAGGAATATATTTAGATTACCGCCAAATTTCTCACCCTCCTTTCTCATAATGGTCATTGCATGAGAAGCATTGATGCATAAATTGAGAAGGCATTGCTCAATCTGGGTGGAATCGGCATATGTGATGGCTTTTTCTTCCGGGTACCAGGCATTTATCTCTATACTCTTGTCAAAGGTATTTCTGCAAATCTTCACCGTACTCTCAATGATTGAGTTCAGGTCAGTAGGTGCAAAAGAGAGTTCCTGTTTTCGAGTCAGTGACAACAGGTGCTGTACCATATCAGACGCACGGTTTGCCGACTCTTCAATGGTGGTAAAATATTTTTCCAGGTCCTTTTTGGTGACTTCCCTGTTTTTGGACATTTTATACTTAAATAATGAAATGGTTCCAATAATTCCTCCCAACACATTATTAAAATCATGGGCCAGACCACCGGCCAGGGTCCCCATTGTTTCCATTTTTTGAGATTGACGCAGCTGCTGCTCTTTGACTTCGAGATCCGTCACATTATTTATCATTATAACAAATTTGGGCGCCCGGATGTCCAAAAGAGGAAATATGATAACGTTCAAATAAATTGTATTCCCACTAATTTCAACCAGTTCTTTATAAAACTGGATGGTGCGGTTTGTTTGCAAGACGTCATTTATTGCCTCTTTATACTTTTTTAAATCCGGCAATAACTCCCACAGATTTTTTCCTTTGGCTTCGACAGCATCTATTCCTGTTAGTCTAACCGCAGAATTATTCCACTGGGTGACGATTCCATCCTGGTTAATCGTGATCAAAGAGGACGGCATGGATTCCATAATACTGCTTAAGAAAAATTCCGCTGCTTTTAATTCATTCTCCACCTTATCCCTTTGAATATCCCGGTTGTGAATTTGTTCCATCATATCATTGAAACTGTCGTACAACATTCCTACTTCATCATTAGAGGTCTTCTGAACCCTTATGGAATAATTGCCTTCAGAAGACACCTCCTTGTTTACACGAACCAGATCAAATATAGGCCTGGATACAATTCCCTGCAGCTTTGAGGCCAGGAAGAAGGAGATAGGAATAAGTAAGACTAAAATGACGATCATAGAAAAGATGAGGTTTTGTATTCGCTTGTTCAGTTGTTCGGTTGATACTCGTAAATATATTGTCCCGTATCTCCTCTCCTTATAATATATGGGGCGAAATATATGGAGGTAGCCATCTTTAAATTGAGTTACATCGCCTCTACTAACCGGCGGTGCCTTTAACTTATCGGTTTTTTCCTGGTGATATTGTCCATACACGTTATCATTTTCATCAAAAACAATAGCATTCTTAATATCCGGGGCATCCGCAAGAATCAGGGTTAATTCCTCCTCTGTATCTGTTGGAGTCCCCAAAGCAAGGGCACCTATTATGCCATTCCTGACAACACGCGCGGTTGTTTGCGCGTTGTCTCTATAATACTCCCAGAGCGTAATTCGATTATATATGACAGCGCCGGTAAAAGCAACGGCTAAGGTCATTATCGTAATCGACAGTATGATTGCGATTAATTTATATTTGAATTTAAGGTTTCTTAAGTGTCTCATTTTGATACTACTTTATAATGTTTTTAGCCCATCTTACCATTTTCGCTGTCATCATGAGGCCGCACTTTTTAGCAGCTTCACAATTGACATTGAATCTTACATATTCGCCTAAGATAAAGAGATTGATCATCACGCCTCTTTTTTCGTAGTTTTTGGTGTCGCTTATAGTTAATATCGGCATATGATCAATTTCTTGCAGGATTTCTCTAAGTTTTTTTCGAGAACAGGCTGCTATAAACAGGAGATTGCACGTTTTTATCTGAGAATAATCTGAAATAGCAATAACTTTTACTTCTTTACTTCTTATTTTATTGTGTTTTGCATATCTTCCTAAAACGGAAAAAATTGGAGTATCACCCAGTACACCAATGACGAATGGAGAATGAGGGTCCGATACAGTAGAATGGGACGGCCATTTGATAAATTCCGGAAATTTTACAATAATAGCTGCTTTGAGGCCATCGGGATTATCTGTTTCCGCTTGCCTAGATATATTGTCAGCTTTGACGGCATTTTTCAGGGAAAAAAGTGTAAATATTATTAAACTGATTATTATTCTAAATTCCAAATTTTTCATGGGAATGTATTCTGTAGTAACCGTTACATTATAGCACAAATAAACCCCCCTTACAATACATTTCCAATAAAGCAAGCAAATCAAGATTCGTCAGGAAAATAAATCTTCATATCCATGGTTAAATCTCCTTTTTTTAGCTATTTTTCATTTTTTATTAGAGTTATTATAATAGGGGATATACTTTTTAAAGAGCCGGTGCGCCACTTCCAGGGTATTGCCGTTGGGTTGGGATGGATAATTGTCTGTTTGCTGAATCCACCGCAGTTCCATCTCTTTTAAATCGTTAAAAAATTTCTTCTTATCCAGGCGCTTATTATCTTTCAACGATTCGGCCAACCTATCCAAAAACAGTTTCCAGCGGGGGAGATAAAAGTCGCTTAACAGACCACTCCACTGCTTTGATGCATAATCCCGCAGTTGACTCGTCTTGGCCGGTTCCCACATAGTAACAATAGCACGGGCATTCCATTGGTAAAAATCCTTTTCTTCTGCCCTGTTACCCCATCTCCTGGCATCTGCAATCCATTTTCCCAGGAGAAAGTTTTCATTGGTGCTCAACAGTTCATCCAGGTCCCGAATCAACTGTAAAAAGATTTCCCCATTTTCAATCAATCCGGTTAAATCTTGATTCTTATAGGACAGGGTGGTATTATAATTGAGTAGATTCGCCAGATTACTCAGCATTTCCCGGGTCACATGGGTAACATCAAAGCGATAGGTGGGCATATCCTTTAATTGCCGGGAACAGCTCAACAGTAATTCGCAGGCCCTGGATATGGATGCGGCATTATAACCGACACCAAAACGATCGGATCCTGTTGGAGCAAACCGGCTTAATTTAGGAGTATAACATATAATGGATGTGTATCCATTGGTGATGTTTCGGCTGTAAGGACCTTCCAACAACAGCTGCCATGCATGTTGAAGCCTGGGATCACTGCTTCCGTACCTTCGCCGCGCATAAGCAGTCACCCATTCGTTGAGATTAACATTTTCAGGTTTCCAGGTTTTTTCAGTAACAAATTCCTGTACGATGGGATTATAACCGAATCCTTCCATCATCATCCCAATGCCGCGCAATTTCCCGGATTTTTCGCTTCTCAACGCCTCAATTAAATTTTTTTGCATGGCCTCCAGGTCACCGCTCATGTTAACCTTTTGTCCCAGGTTACACAACACATTCCACACCCAGGGCTTTCCATAAAAGGCTTCGGTTTTTTTCCACACCGGATTGGATTCGGCGTAAAGGTCCAGGCCCAGCATGCGGTCATCGGGAACAGCCCCCAACAGGGCCCTGGCCTGTGGGGCTTTCCAGAAATCTGCCTGCCAGAACAAAAACCAACCTTGAAATACCCATACGGCATCCGGGTCTGCGGCCTGCATGCTCTCATATACAGATTTTCCTACTTTAGAAATAAACGTAGGATCATTGGTAGGAGGATTAATTTCATTAAAACAGTCAACATCATATAGATGATCGGTACCGAAAATACGGGTTTGTTCCTGGATAAAATACTCGCCAATCTTTTTAAATAGAGGCTCTTGAGGGTCTAAAAACCAGGTGCCCGGCATCCCCGCCCAATCCGTGGTTTGATGAATCTTGACCTGGGGAAATACCGTTTTTATCCCCTCTGGAACATGGCCGGTGAATCCTTGTAAAATAGGAGTCATGCCCAGCGCTCGTTCCCGTGCCAATATTTTCTGCTGGAGGTTGACGTGACTATCTATCCAGCCTTGGGGAAGAGGACCTCCCAGTCCATCGATATTGCCCATCCAGCCCCATGGTAAGTAGGCTGGTCCAGCAATAAATCCCTGTATTTGGTCCTCATTAAATCCCAATCTGCGTAAAACAGCCTGCCACACTGCTGCTTGCCCGGTTATTGCCAGGGGCATATTGACACCATTGAGTGCCATATAATCGATCATTTTTTCCCATCTGGCCCAGTCCCACCAGGCCATCGTATAACTAAATGTGCAATAATTAAAGAAGTTCCTGTATCGAAAAGGACTGGTAAGGCGTACTTTATCTTTTATCACCGGCAGAGGTTCCGGTAAATTTAACTGGTTGGCGTTAAGTGAAACATGACAGCCGCAATAATATTTAAGATACCAGTTCAACCCGGAAGCCATGGATACCCCATTGTTTCCCCTGATAATAATGTTTCCCTCCCTGCTTTCAATCTCAAATACATCTTTTCCATTTTCTTTGGGAATGAATTCAAAGACAAAGTAATGGGTATGGTCTGGTAATAGGCGTTTCAATAGGGCATCCGCAGCTTTTACAAAACCTTCGCCTGTATTCCCATTGGCACTGAGATGAGACTGAGACCGATACCGATAATGATCAGTGACGGGTGTGGTTCGGGCACAGGTGGTCATCAGCAAACACAAACCGCTTACAACCAATAAGAGCTTCATTAAAAATACTTTCATTTCTGTTTTTTTGGTTATTTCTTATTTCGTTTTGTACATTGTATTTTGTACTTTTGTATATTTTTGTGTGAGAATATATTCTCACATATTCCTGGCAAAATTTCAACTAAAAAAATGGAAAATAATGGATGCTTCTATTGAAAATAGAGGTTGTTTTAGCTTAAAATAAAACGTATGAAAATGATTAAAGGAGGAACCCACCATGGCATTTGAAACCACAAAAGATGTGCTGGATCATGTCCGTGAATTCCACCAACAACTGAGCGAATTTTATCGGAATTTGATTGACAAAACCGATAAGGAACGTGTGAGGATGTTGTTGGACTACTTGAGCCGGCACGAAAAACACTTGGAGGAGAGCATGGTCCGGTATGAGGCTGAAGTATCTGAAAGGGTCCTTAAAACCTGGTTTCAATATCCACCGCCAAAAGAAATTCTGGGGATATGTAAGACCCTGGCCGTTGACGAGGTAGAAGATTTATCCGTGGATGGAGTGATCAAACTGGCCCTGGAATTGGATAATTGTCTGATAGATTTGTATAAAGAAATGATTAGAGGTTCAGGATCAGAAGAAGTCAGGGAGGTCTTTCAAAGTTTATTGGATATGGAAAAGCAGGAAGAATTGGAGCTGGTAAGAGATTCACTTGAACTAAAAGATTTATAAGCTGCGGGTAGGGGAGTAACCATTAACCATTAAAAAAAAAGTTAACCACAGCAGGTTTAACATCCACTATACTTTTAATTCTATCTCGTAATTCAGCACTCTTATAGCCCCAAGTCACCAGCGGAACAGGATTGCTGGTATGCAATTGAGTCGTGCTGTCCTCCAGATTACCGTGATCACTGGTGATCAAAAGGGTATCGGTTTCTCTATCCAGCAGAGAAACCAGGTGTTTTACCAGACGATTCAACTGCCGAACTAAATCGATGCATTCAGCAAAATCAAATCCATGACCATAGAAATCAGTTTGAAAATATTCATATAAGAGCAAATCAAAATTGCGAGAGACCCTATATATGATTTCTGCTGCTTTTTCAGGCGTAAATTTCGGCAGGTTCGGTTCTCTTCCATCCAGTGACTGATTGGAAAAATCATGATACAATGCTCTTTCTCTTAAAATATCCTGTGCACCAAAAGGGAGCATACAGTTTGCGATCATCATACATGTGGTAACAGAGATAGAACGTTTGTATTGGGCTTTGAAATGCGCTGAAAGGTGAAACTCTCCGTCATCCTTGATATAAATATGCTCCGGCGTAAATAGGTGAGTGGAGCCGGGGAAGGCGTTGATAAACCTGGGATTCAAATTATTCTTCCTTAAAATGGAAAATATATTCTTTTCTTTGATTATTCTTCTCATAAATTTATCCGGGTAACTCTCCCTGTGCTCGTTGAAAATGGCGGCTGCATTGACGCCGGTGAAAAGAGCTGTTTGGCCGGTTGCACTCATGGGCATTCCTTTTACTCCTAACTGGGCATCAATAGATTTAACAGGTGTCTGAAGGGTATCAGGGAGGAGACAGCCACCTTCAAAGAAAGGTAAATAATCAGTATCTGCTGCAAAAAACGGATTGGTGGACGACGCATTGCCGATTCCCACGCCATCAAAGAAGATAAATATCATTTTTTTCTTTGCCATATATTAAAACCCTCAATTAAAATGCTTGCCAGGAATACATTATGCGCTCAGGGTACATAGTGCATTTTACGTTTATGCGCCAGCCGTACTCTATAAAAAGATAAGGGCCATTCAGGCTTGGCTTTATAGCACACCGTGTTATTATAACCTGAATAAATCGACCTTTCTTTGGGCTATTGTTGTAACTTCGCATAAGTCATATTATGTTAACCAAAGACCAAAATCCCAATGCTGCGGTGCCATGGTACCATAAATACCACTATTATCCTAATCAAGATTGAATTCTTTGATCTTATTCGCCTTTATATCTGCAATTAATTTTTCCAGTAATTTTATAATTGTATTTTTATCGGTCTTGCCAGATTTGATGTCGAATTTAATTTTAACTGCTTTATCCTCAGATATAACGTTAAATCTTAAAGTTTTATCGATTGGTTCTTTTTCTTCTTTCTCTTCCTTTTCTTCTTCTTTACCTTTTCTTTTTTCTTTGATTTTATCTCTAGAGAATGGTTTTTCCGAATAACTTCTCAGCATTTCGGTCATTTCTTCAACGTCTTTCAGCTTAACCAGTTCCAGGAGAAATGTTTTGGAATTGATATTCAATTCCGCACAGGTTTTTAGAATTTCTTCCGGTAAATCGGTAATTCGGATCAATTCTGTTACGGTTACGCGGGATTTACCGATTTTTTGTGCGATCTCCTGGTGAGTATAGCCGTAGATTTCAGACAGGGATTTTAAAGAAAATGCCTGCTCGTATATACTTAAATCTTTTCGTTGAATATTCTCGATAATGGATAACTCCAGTGCCTCGTTATCGGCAACATCATGCTCAATACACGGTATTTGGGTCAATCCGGCCAACTTGGCAGCCCGATATCGGCGTTCACCCGCTACGATTTCAAATTTTCCGTTCCTGGGCCGTATCAGGACGGGTTCCAGTATGCCTTTTTCTTTTATGGAGTCGGCCATTTCCTTTAAATCGCCAAAATCTTTCCTGGGCTGCAAGGTATTGGTTACTATTCTCTCTATCGGTATATTGCGAATTACCGGGGTTCGCGTTCGTGCCGATATTTCCTCGACGAAATGGTTGTCAAATTTTGACTTAACAAAATCCGGTAAGCCAACTTTCTTTGCCCTAGCCATTTTCCACGATCTCCTTCGCCAACCGCTGGTATTCTTCCGCACCTTTTGAATCAGGTGCAAATGTAAATATGGATTCTTTATAGGCCGGGCTTTCTTCCAATCTTACGCTCCTGGAGATAATTGTATTAAATACTTTTCGACCGAATAGTTTGTTGATATGGTCTACGCTGTCCTTAGAGATAACAGTACGTTTATCATACATGGTGACCACTACCCCCAACAGTGCCAAATCCGGGTTACTCCTGGACCTCACTTTGTCAATGGTTTCCAGGAGATCATCAGTGCCTTCCAGGGCAAAATAAGAAGATTGAATGGGAATAATTAAGTGGGTGGCTGCGACGAATGAATTGATGGTAATTAACCCCAGGGTTGGCGGTGTATCGATAATCACATAATCATAATTGTACCTGAAAGACTCGGTTCTATCTTTTAAGCGAAAATGGCCGTCTATCTCCCCTATCAGCTTGGCTTCCAGTTTGGCCAGCGAAATGGATGACGGCAATAATTGGAGATTTTTGATGCCGGTAGATTGAACAACATCCTCAAAGGCCAGGTCACTATTTTCCAGGAAATCATAAATGGTGTATTTTAATTCATGAGGGTCTAAAAAAGATACTGTTGAATTGGCCTGGGGATCCATATCTACCAGGAGTGTTTTGTAACCCAGTAAAGCCAATGCAGCACAGACATTGATGGAGGTGGTTGTTTTTCCAACACCACCTTTTTGGTTTGCAATCGTTATAATCACTTCGTTTCTCCTCTAGTCACGTTACAAATTTACAAGTTGAGCGAGCAGCATTTTTTTCCTTAACAAAAGCCCTTTAGCTAGCTAATATAATCTTATTCAATTTCCCCCCTTTTGTCAAGCCCCCGGCCACGAATGTCGACATGTCGACATGTCGACATTAGATGTTGAACGTCGGCAACATCTCTTTTAAATCCCTGTAATCCTCGAAGTACGTCACATCCTCCGCATTCGTACCAATCAATTGAATAACACGGCTGTTCTTGATAATGAAAATATGGGGCACATGGGCACGCCTGGAAGCCCTGACATCGTAAAAACTGTCTCCTATGGCAATGGTCTCCTCCGGTTTACATTGGTACTCAGCCATCGCGTACAAAAACGCATCCGGGTCAGGCTTCCATAATTTCATCTCACGGGTGATTACCAGGTCAAAATTAAGATTAAACTTATTTAATAAAAAATAGGTGTTCTCACGATTATTGTTGGTGATGAGTACCGTGGTGATATTCTCATCCGTTAAATACAGGAGAAAATCCGATATTCCCCTGATAGGCCTGGTTTTTAAGGTGTTCTCTTTTTCATAATTTTCCAGGATTTCCAGGCGGCCTTCATCCACACCATCATCCCTGTATATTGCTTTAAGGATATTCCCACCCTTCTCGATTTCCAATTCCTCCCTGATTTTTAACCAGTCCAAATGACTCTCAAAAACCGTTCCGTCCATGTCAAAAATCGCCAGTTTTATCATCTGTTTACAGCCCACGAATTACACGAATTTACACGAATTTACACGAATTTACACGAATTACTTTTTCTTTTTGCTGGAAATCTTAAAAAATACCGGGATGCCTTCCAAATCCAATGCTTCACTAATTCTTTTCTTCAAGTATATTTCATGGAAGGGTTTCAACTTATGGCTGCTGCCGGCATGAAAACGAATAAAAAAGGGCCGGTAAGATTCAATAGATACATACCTGGGATTAAAGGGCCGATTGGTTTCGGTTAAAATTTTCTTCTCCTTTGATATTTGCAGGACCACTTTGTTGAGATAAGAGGTCTTGATTTTGCCACTCAATTTGGTGTGAATCGCTGCTGCCCGGTCCAGTAAATTGAAAATATTCTTACCGGTAACTGCTGAAACAAGAATAAAAGGAGCAAAATAGAAAAAATTGAGTTTTTCCTTTGCTCTTGATAGAAGGGATTGCCCACGACGCTTATCTGTGTCCGTATCTGCATCCGCAACAAGGTCCCATTTATTACAGGCTACCACCAACGGCCTAGCAGATTTTAAAATCTTGTGGGCAATGAGTAGATCGTTTTGATCGATTCGTTTGGAGATGTCTATCACAAATATTACGATATCGGCGCTGCGAATGTCTTTTTCTGCACGGATAACCGCTGCACTTTCGGTTCTCTCTTTGACCTTTTTTAATTTTCGGATTCCGGCATTGTCCACAAGGATAAAGGTTTTATTGTAACGCTTCACCTCAAGATCCACCGAATCCCGGGTGGTCCCGGGAATAGGACTGACGATGACAAGATCATCTTGCAAAATTTTGTTGACAATGGAAGATTTTCCCACGTTGGGTTTTCCCACGATACTGATCCTGGTTTTTGCTGCCTCTATATCCGCTTTCGCCATTGATTTAATGTGGTTCTCAAATTTCTTTTCAATGGCTTCCAGGACAGTTTCAACTTCCAGGTTGTGTTCTGCAGAGACAAATAAAAAATCCTGTTTCAATTGGTAGTATGATGGGGATAGAATAAAGGTTTCTGGGTTATCCACCTTATTGACCACAGGAATAATATTAGGATTTATTTTCTTGATATCCAGGAACAGATCTTTTTCATATCCCAGTAAATCCCGTTTGCCGTCAAATAAAAAGATAATAAGATCCGAAGCCTGGGCTTCCTTGAATATTCGTTTATTGATTTCATCCGTAATGATGTGGGAATCCGGGAAAAAACCACCGGAATCCTGGAGATAAAACTCTTTACCATTTATTGCAAAAGATTTTTTGTAGATGTCTCTGGTCATACCTGCATCCGTATGAACCAGGGCTTTTCGTTGACCGATGAGACGGTTAAAAAGCGTGGATTTCCCGGTATTGGGTACGCCAATAATGGTGATTAAAGGAATGCGCGCTTTTGACATTTTTCACTCTAAACTCCTGACCATTGATACACAGTAACACTCCATGGCCTCTCCCCTACCCACTGCCCCGGTTTTTTCCTTGGTCTTTGCTTTTAGGTTAAAATCCTCTTTGGCAATTCCCAGGATCGAAGCAATATTTTCCCGTATTTTTTCTTTAAATGGGCTGATTTTTGGGGATTCGGCAATGATGACGGCATCAATATTCATGATTTCGAAGTGTTTTTGTTTCAGGATTTCCAGGGTTTTTTCCAGCAGCACGGTGCTTTTTATATTTTTGTAGCGAAGGTCAGTATCGGGAAAAAGTTCCCCAATATCTTTTTCTCCAATGGCACCCAACAGCGAATCGATTAGAGCATGAATCAGCAGGTCGCCATCCGAATGGGCCACAAAACGGAGTTCGTTCGATACTTGTACGCCTCCCAGGGAAAGACCGTCTCCCTTCTCGATTCGATGAATATCATAGCCGATTCCGGATCGTATTTTCAACATGGTCCTATACCTCGCCTCCTTTTACGTGCTCCACTCTCTGGTTTACGCTCTACTGTGCTCTACATTCCACAATTATACGCTGTACACTAATACGTTAGTTTTCTCCCGAATATCATTTTACCGGAAGTGGTTTGCAGCACTGATGTGACTTCCACATCCAAATCTCTGCCGATATCTGATTTGGCGTCATCGATGACTACCATGGTGCCATCTTCCAGGTAGGCAATGCCCTGTTTCTTTTCTTTACCGGCTTTGGTAATATGCACTTTCAAATGCTCTCCAGGGTACACAATAGGCTTCAAGGCAAAGGCCAGTTCATTTACATTTAGAACGATGACGTCCTGTAATTTGGCAATCCGGCTCAGGTTGATGTCATTGGTAACGATTTTAAAATTCTGATCTTTTGCCAGTAAGACGATCTTTTGATCGACTGTTTTGGCCCCGGCAATATTTTTATTCAGGATGGTAACATTGATTTGGGGATTGCTGCGCAATTTTTCAATCACATCGAGTCCCCGTCGTCCTCTGACTTTTTTGGTGGGGTCGGTGGAATCTGCAATCGATTGCAGCTCAGCCAGGACAAAATTGGTGATGATCAGTTCACCCTGGATAAAGCCGGAAAGGGTAATGGGAAGGACTCTGCCGTCGATAATAGCGCTGGTGTCCAGCAGGAAGGAATCTGTGAAGGCACTGCTGCCCCTGAAAAACTCGCGGATATTCAAGGGAGAAAACATGTTGGGTTTTTGAATGCCGATAAAGAGCCCGGTTATGGGAAACCCAAATAAAAACAGAGTTTTAAAGAAGATATAAGCAGAGAAGGTGAGAACTACTTTCTCTAACAATATATAGACGACAAAACCCACAACTGCACCGCCCAAAATACCAATCGTGGCGCTCCACAAATTTCTTAATTCGGTTTTTTTAATGCGTACTGCTAGCAGCGATAAGGCAAAAGCAAAACTTCCACCGATTATGGCACCCTGAAGCTTTGTGCCCTGGAACGGCGGATTATTGTACCCTATAAAGGCAAAGACTAAGATGAAAACTAGTTTATACACATATATTAACATTTTAAATCTCCTGCAGCTCTATAGTTTACCAAATAAAATTATTTTTTTCCACCTCTAAAAAATAAAAAAACAATATTTTTTATCCTACCAGGCCACTAATCCCCTTCGGGTTTAGGACCGGCAACTTTGGCGATTAATATGCTCAGGAGATAGAGCAATATCATGGGACCAGCAAACATGGACTGGGTGATGATATCAGGGGTTGGTGTAATGATTGCGGCTATAATAAAAATCGCCACCACGGCATATTTAAAGTATTTAACCAGGAACCTGGATGTCAGGATACCGATTTTGGCGAGCAGGAACACCAATATAGGAAGTTCAAAAATAATGGCGATGCCGATCAGAACCCGGAAGGCCAGTGTAAAGTATTCCCTGATGGTAATGATGGCACGAAAGTCTTCTCCGATATGCAGGAAAAACCGACAGGCAAAGGGAAATACGTAAAAGTACCCAAAGGCCCCTCCCAACAGGAAAAATAGGGTAGTAAAAAACACAAAGGGAAATACCAACCTTCTCTCTTTTTTATAGAGGGCTGGCGATATAAACAACCATAATTGGTGAAAAATAAAGGGTGAGGCCAAAAACAACCCGGAAATAAAGGCCAGTTTTATATACATCATAAAGGGTTCAGGCAGGGAGGTAAATGCCAGTTTCTCACCTTCCGGTAGGAATCTTAGCAGAGGTATGGACAGCCAGTGATAGATTGTATCCACAAACGCCCAGGAGATCATAAAAAAGACCATAATAAACCCTAACGAATAGAAAATGCGTTTGCGAAGTTCTCCCAGGTGCTCAAAGAAACTCATGTGGTTGGGATCTCGGCCTCTTTTATGTTTATGTTTTTTTGTTTTTGCTTTTTTATTTATTTCTTCCTGGATTTCTTCGTTTTGATTTTGGCTTTCGGCGATTTTATTGTTATTGTTTTTTTCGTTTACTGTTTTGGTCATTGTCATCTTCCGTATGCATATCCAAATCAAACCTGGAAATTTGCTTTATATCTCGATCGATATCTTTAATATCTTGATTGATGTTTTTTATATCTTCAGATACATCCGCTTTTTCGATCTCTTCTTCGATGGTGGATTTGGCTTCGTTGACTGTTTTCCTGAATTCTCGGAGCGCTTTTCCGAAATTTTTGGCAAAGTCGGGCAATTTTTTGGGGCCGAATACCAACAATACCACCACAAATATCATTATAATTTCCGGGAATCCAATTGAACCAAACATAGTCCTCCTATTTATTATACTACTCCATTCAGCTTTTATGCTGCGCTAACTTAAGTTTATTTTTATCTTTCACACTAACTAATTTCAGGTAATTTTTTTCTACTCCCATTTTAATGTTGGATACGATTTCTTTAAAGTCAATATCCAATTCTTTTTCCCCGTATTCGATACCGATGCTTAAGTTCCTGCCGCTGTTTTTTGCAATGTAAAGGGCACTGTCTGCCAGCGATACCACATGAGGCCAATTGACCCGGTTAATCTCCTCAGGGATAAAAGGGAAATGGGCAAAACCCACACTAATGGTTTTTCGTAAGGTAATTCCTTCATTGATTTCAAATTCGAAGGATGCGACTTTTTTGCGAATCCGTTCAGCCAACTCAAAAGAGTTGCTTTTTCCGTATTGCCGGGTGATGACTAAGAACTCCTCACCTCCCCATCTGACAATGGTGTCTGAATTCCTGAGCATTTCGATTAACAGTTGAGCAATATTCACGATAACGATATCTCCGGCTTTATGCCCGTAATCGTCGTTTACTTTTTTGAAATGATCGATGTCCAGTATAAATACCCCTAATATCGGCGCTTCAGCAAGAGATTCTTTATGGGGATATTTTGTTTTATCATATATAGATCGTTCAATGAGATTGATGTCTTCTTTGATTTTCTCTTCCAGGTACCTCCGGTTCTTTAAATCGGTTAAGGGGTCGGTGATAGAAAGGTGCTGCAGCTCCGTTGTCCTTTTTTCAACCAGTTGCTGAAGGTGTTCTTTCTGTTTTTCCAGGCGGTTGAGTCGGAGTTTAACCAGGAAAAACACAACAAAGATACACAAGATAACCAGTGATGAAATAAACCACCAGGTCACCCAAAAAGGCTTTTTAATTACCAGGAAGATTTTATTTTTCGATTTGAACCATTGGTTCTCCCCTCCTCCGTTGTTGGCAATTACTTCAAAGGTATAATCGGCTGGGGGAAGATTCAAGTATTTGATATGGGTTTCCCGGGTAGGCTCCGACCATTGAGTATCCAGGGGGTGAAGACAGGTTTTATAAAAAACCGGATTTTCTTTCCGGGTGGAGACTGTGATGTAGGCAAATTCGATGTTGTTTTGACTGTAATTTAAGTGAATCGGGTGATGAGAGGAGCTGGTTGTGTCTAACGGTACTTTTTTTCCTTTGACTTTTATTTCTTTTATATGAAGAATGGGGGTTTTGATATCGATGTCGGTTTTATGGATGGGGTTTTCAGGTATTTCCACAATCCCCGGTGTGATCCCGAAATAAATGGTTCCGCTGCGAGCTTTAAAGGCGGAATGGATAGAGCCTTCATCACCAAATAGGCCTGTTTTCCTGTTAAAATGAGAAATAAACCCGTCCGTATACCGGCGGGCAAGGGAGATGGTGGTATTCAACCAAATATTGCCGTAGTTGTCTTTTATGACTGACCATACGTCGTTGTGCAGTAACCCATTGGCTGTGGTAATACGTTTCAATTGGTTGTCTTTAAAAATGTATAAACCATTTAGTTCTGTGGCTACCATGATTTCAGAGGGGGATATCACTTCGATATCGTTGACCACGGTATTTTCATGAATTTGGCTTTCAAACTCCGAAGGTACGAATTTTTCCCGGTAAAATTTTTGCACACCTTTGCCCGTGCCCACCAGGAGTGTATCATTGTAAACCACGGCCAGTGCCCATATCGTATCATCTTTTAAGCCATCCCGGTAGAACCTGAAGCGGTTGTTTTTATTATCATATTTAAGAAGACCGTGGTCTGTTCCAAACCAGGCAATGTTGTTACTTGTTTTGGCACCGTCTAATACACCGGTGTTGGGGAGAATTCTGGTTAGCCGGACCTTTCGATCCCACCGGTAAAGGCCTCGCTCCCTGGTGCCTAACAAGAAATCATTTTGCCCTATCTTTTCAATGACCCGCACGGAGTGATCTTTTAATTGTCGATTGAGAAAGGAGAACGGGATGATTTCGCCGGTTTTCCTGTTGAATTCAGCGATTCCATTGTCACAAGCTATCAGTAGGGAATCATTTTCTTCGTCTTCTAAAAAGTCCCAGACAAATTCGCTGGGTAATCCATCGCTGTCATCGTACATCTTGAAAAGATTGGGTGAGAGTTGTGCTAATCCCCAACGGGTGCCGATAAAGATGCTCTTTTCCCTGTCGATAATAATTTTTGTAACTCTCCTGGAAATAAAACCGTTTTCATCGGTAATAATGATGGGGTCAGCAAATGGCCGCGTATAAATAAGTAAACCACCTTCCGTACCCACCCAGATTCTCTTCCTCTCATCAACCACTATATCGGTAACATTGCGGCCGCCAGGTGGTAAGTCAATGTATGGGATGAATCGGGGGGGAGCAGTTTCAATTTTCAACACAAATAAACCGTCTTTCGTGCCAACGACTATTTTTTTCTCGCTGTCCAGCCATTTTAAGACATTGATGTTGTGCTCACTTTTAATGGTATGGATTTTTTTATCCTTTATTTCCAGGATTTCCCGATCGGAGTAAAAGTATTTAACTCCTGGATCGGTGATTATTAAACCTTTTACCTTGTTTTCATCACCTTCTTGAAATGTGTAGTCCAGGAGTTTGTAAATGACGAATTTATTGTTTTTTAGATAATAAACGCCATTTTGGGTGAAAATCCACAGGGTATTGGCGGTGCTGTCATTTTTAAGGGAGCGGATGGATTTTGCTGTCATATAGCTGCTAATTTTGTAGGTTTTGTCGATTTTTGCCAGTCCTTCCAGGGTGGCTGCCCATATATTCCCCTGGTTATCCATGGCAAAATCGTTTATGAAATTATTGGGTAACCCGTTTCTTATTGTAATGACTTCAAAGTTATTCCCATCAAACTTGCCGATACCGCTTTGGGTACCTACAAATATATAGCCCAGATGGTCCTGTATTAATGCATTGATATAGCTTTGAGGCAGCCCGTCCGAGGCCAGGTAATTGATAATGGGATACTTGACAGCAAACAGGTGAAACGGGGCGAGAAGAACAAGTAAGAGTAGTATTTTCGTAATTTTCATATCAAGTTTATATTATCACAAAATGAGCTGAAAATCAAAGGAGAGTTAATATTTTCAACATTTATTATCTCCATAATAAATATCGGGTTCGATGAAGATTTTTTTAACGTCCGGGAATTTTTCCCGGATTTCTTTTTCAATACCGTTAATCAGGTTGCTGATTTCCACTGAAGTGAGGCGGTGGTTGAATTCGGCTTTTACTGAGATCAGGATATCGTGTGGCCCCAGTTGCAAGGATTTGATGAAAATGAGCCGGTTAATACTTTCTTCTTGATTGAATAGAGCGGCTATTTTTTTGATGATTCCGGGGTCGGCGCTTTCGCCGATGAGCAAGGAGCGGATTTCATTGCCCAGAAACAGGGCTACGACACAGAGGATAAGCCCGATGAGTATAGAGGCGATGCCGTCGAATATCAAGATGCCGGTGATGTGTTGCAAGAAGATGAGGAGCAGCGCAGTGGTGAGCCCGCATATAGCTGCCAGGTCTTCAAGGAATACCACGATGAGTTCGGATTTTTTAGTTTTCCGCAAGTATTGGTATACCGGTATGCCCTGGCGTTCCCTGTTAACTTTCTTCAAGGCTTTATAAAAGGCGGTGCCTTCAGCGGCAATGGAAAAGATCAATACCACAAAGGCGTAGTTGACGTTTTCAATGGCCTGGGGATGAAACAGTTTATGAATGCCTTCATAAATGGAAAACACCCCGCCGGCAGTGAACAGGATTATGGCAACAATAAAAGACCAGAAATACAATTCACCGGAGAATCCAAAAGGATGAAGGGAATCCGGGGCTTTTCCACCTTTTTTAATGCCTACTAACAGGAGCACCTGGTTCATGGTGTCGGCAAAAGAGTGGATCGCTTCTGCCAGTATGGCAGATGATCCGGTTAACACGGCAACGATGAGCTTGAGAATAGCAATAAAAAGATTGGCGATTAGCGCTGTCAATATAACAGGTAGAGATGAATATGCATTTTTTTTCATGAGGGGTAATTTTAGAATGTATTGTTTGTGAAGTCAAGATAATTTTTAGATTTTGAACCACGAAATCCTGAACTCCTTGGCCTCCGGCGGCCAGGGGCTCTTTTGAAAAACCGCCCCTGGACCCCGCAAAAATTTTTTATTCATGGTCAGCCTGTGTTACGGGGCCTTTAAACATCGTACCCCAAGTGATAACTCCTTTAAACAAAAGCTTTTGCGGGGGGTCCAGGGGGGCAGTTTTCTCGAAAAGAGCCCCCCTGGTCGCCGAAGGCAAAAAAAAGTTTCTTAACGGGTGCTAAAAATGATATAATATCAATTCATTATTCAAGGAGATTGGCTTCATGCAAGAATTGAAAAAAACAAAGACAAAGAAAAAAAGAAAATTTAGAAAAATTTTGAAATATTTGTTTATCCTGGTTGTGGTGTTGTTGGTGTTGAATATAGCACCTGCGTTTTTTTATCGACCGGAAGTAAACACCAATCCCCTACCCTCTTATTATAAAAAAGGCGTCTACCATATGCACTCGGTATTTTCGGATGGTAAAGGAACCGTGGATGAAATTGCGGATGCTGCTGCTGATTTAAACCTGGATTTTGTGATCCTGACCGACCATGGCAGGCCCAATATCAAGTCGTCTACCTGCACATCATGGAGGGGTAATGTGTTGTTGATTGGTGGTACGGAATTATCGTTAAATTCCGGTCACCTGGCAGCAGTGGGATTTAAGGTGCCGGATTATATCTTTCCCCCAGAACCGCAAGAAGCGATCAATGAGATTATTGGTGATGACGGAGTGTGTTTCATCTCCCATCCTTTTGATCGTAAAGTCCCGTGGACGGATTGGGATATTAAAAGATTTTCCGGTCTTGAGGTATTAAGTTCTTATAGTGAAGCCATGAAAGCCGGTGTTTTAAAGGTGCTGATTTTTCCTTTGAAATACTGGATAAATTCAAAGTATGCGTTATTGAATACTATGGGATACCCTACAGAGAATGTAAAGAAATGGGATTCCTTGAATGCTGACGAATCGCACCGGTATTATGGGATTTATGCATTGGATGCCCATGCCAAATTACCGATTTCAGAAGATATGCAATTAAATTTTCCTACGTATAAATCCATGTTTGAGATCATGACCGTGTATGTAAAAGTTGACAGCGATTTTGAGAAAGATGCCATCCAGGCGTCGTCTGATGTTGTATGGTCTTTAAGGGAGGGGAATTTTTTCAATGTCATCGAAGGGATTTCGGCAGCCAATGGGTTTGAGGCATATTTTACTGAGGAAGATAAGAGAAAACGCATTGATATGGGTGGGTATTCGGCTTCGAGAACAGGTACGCTGGTGATTCATTTGCCTTTTAAGTTTGCTGTTGATGCATATGTTTTAAAGTATGGAAAGAAATACAAACAAATTAAGGGCATCCAGGGCAAAATACTTAAAATAAACGTAAATGAACCGGGTGTTTACCGGGTTGAAGTGTATGTACCCGGGAATACCTTTGATGAATTGCCCTGGATCATGACCAACCCGTTTTTTATTGGGGTAAGTGGAGCGGTTCCCCTACCCTCTTCCCGGGAAAAGAAGGAAATCATACCTAAACGGCTGCTTCAGGAAGCGCAGGATGCGTTTAAAGTGGAAAAAAACAGTGGATCTGAGGGGACTATTGGGTTTGATATGGATAAGAAGAAAAAGGTTAAAATAACCCGTTTTTCTTTTAAATTGGATAAGGACTCTCCGGGGGTTAAGGATTTTTGGTCGGCGATGGCGTTGAGGGAGCGGTTTGATTTTTCGGGGTATAAGGGGTTTGTGTTTGAGGCGCGGTCGGATAAGAAGGGCCGGTTCTGGATGGAGTTCAGGACAAAGTCTGGAAACAAGGATGATGAGACGTGGTATCGTCATTCGTTTTTAGCGGATATGAAGTGGAAGAAGTTTGTTATATCTTTTAATAAGTTTCATGGGTATTTTGGTGAGAACAAGAAGCGCATGCCGGTGTTAACGAGGGTAAATTCGGTTTTTGTTTCGATTAACAATGCTTGTGCGTATCCTGGTACTGAGGGTACGTTGTATTTGAAGCATCTTGGATTATATTAGCCACGGGGATATCAAATTCTTTAAAAAAGCTACTTCCCCCGCGGAAATCCGAAATTCGAAGCACGAAATTCGAAAAAAATTCGAATGATCAAAATTTAAATGACCAAAACGAAAAGAACCTAAAAGTGTCGTATCATGCTGCTTTTGTTTTGAATTTTGAACATTTGGAGTTTGGATTTGTTTCGGATTTCGAAATTGGACTCTGCGCGATTTCGTGCTTAAAAGAAAACAAAATGAAAAGGGCACAGGGAAAGTTTAACCCTTTTCCCTGTGCCCTTCAAAAGGAGAATTTTTGTATGATCAAAAGCCCAGCCAAAACAAACCGTTTTGTTTTAAGTGCCTTTTTCAGGGATATTTCTTATCCCACCTGGGATATCTTTTATTTTTGAAAGGATAACCATTTCCCATGTCAGTTGTTCCATTTTTTTTTCAGCCATTTTTTGTCTTTTGTCCCTAAAATTATTTATACGAAATTTTTTTAAAAAAGGTTTTGTTTTTTTTAAAAAAAAAAAATTTTTTTTGGGGTGATGGGGTATTGGAGTAATGCGGGTATGGGAAGGCGTCCTTCGGACAAATAAACGCCTGCGGCGGGAGAGCTGAAACCCCTTCTAGACGGTGCAGAACGATTTCTAGGTGCTGCGGAACCATTTCTAGATGCTGCAGAACGATTTCTAGGTGCTGCAGAGCCATTTCTAGACGGTGCAGAACGATTTCTAATGGAATCCGGGAAAGTGTCTGAACCGCTGATGAACGCTGATGGGTAATAGTTAAGCTCCAGCCATAAGCCGCAAGCCACAAGCAGAAAGATGAAAACTATAAGCTGTACTTTAATCGAAGATTTACTGCTGTTTAAAGCTTTGGCTGGTGCTTGCTGCTTAATTGTTACGCTGATGGGTATGATGGACTATGATGATATGATGGATTATGAATGGGTTAGGTTGCTAATTCTGTTGTGGGTTTCATCCAGCCTTCTGTTTAACCGATTATTTATTTCATCTATTCGCTTATTCGTCTCGTCTATTCTTCTGCTTAAATCATTTAATAGGGTGAATATGTAACTAATTCGTTCATTGGTTATTTCCAGGGCTAAATGAGGTTCGCACAAATTTGATTTTATCTTATCAAGTTCGGGAATGATTATTTCTTCTACAGCGGTTTTTAGCATTTGAATCTTCATCATTTTCTCCTGGCATTAATATAAGCAAATTATGTTTATTTGTCAATAAGAACCAGTTTTCTTTTTTCTTCTCTTCTCAACTTCTTCGCTTCCTCGCTTCTTCACTTCTCCCTTTCTCAACCTCTCAACTTCTCAACTTCTCAACCTCAGCTCTGGCAAATCCTTTGCCGGATAGCTGGCCAGGCCGTCGGTATAATAGAGGTATTGGAGGGCGGTTTCCGATGAAGGGAGGAATTTATTATCTTTGAATAGGGTAATTGCTTGATTTCCCGGGAGAAGAGTGATGGAATAAATGAGTTTGCCGGTATTGATATCCCAGGTTTTGATGGTATTATCACTGCTCCCGGAAAAAATGAAACGATTATCCGGGCTGATGAACACGGAACGGACCCAATCTGTGTGCCCTTCCAGTGTGTGGTGCAGGCGCCCGGTTTCCAGGTCCCACAATTTCACCGTAGAATCTGAACTCCCGGACACAATCCAGCGATTATCCGGGCTGATGAACACGGAAGTGACCCAACCTGTGTGCCCTTCCAGTGTGTGGTGCAGGCGCCCGGTTTCCAGGTCCTTAATATTCCACAATTTCACGGTTTTATCTTCACTCCCGGACACAATGAAGCGATTATCCGGGCTGATGAATACGGAAATGACAGGATATTCATGCCCCCCAAGGGTTTTTTGCAGACGCCCGGTTTCCAGGTCCTTAATATTCCACAATTTCACCGTAGAATCGTCACTCCCGGACACAATGAAGCGATTATCCGGGCTGATGAACACGGAATTGACAAAACCTTTGTGCCCTTCCAGGGTGTGGTGCAGGCGCCCAGTTTCCAGGTCCCACAATTTCACCGTAGAATCTGAACTCCCGGACACAATGAAGCGATTATCCGAGCTGATAAACACGGAATGGACCCAACCTTTGTGCCCTTCCAGGGTGTGGTGCAGGCGCCCGGATTCCAGGTCCTTAATATCCCACAATTTCACAGTTTTATCTTCACTCCCGGACACAATCCAGCGATTATCCGGACTGATGAACACGGAACTGACAAAACCTTTGTGCCTTTCAAGGGTGTGGTGCAGGCGCCTGGTTTCCAGTTCCTTAATATCCCACAATTTCACGGTTTTATCTCCACTCCCGGACACAATCCAGCGATTATCCGGGCTGACAGCCACGGCATAGACAGGTCCTCGATGTCCCAGGTTTAGCACCGGCAGCAATGCCATCAATTCGGTGTGGGGTTCCCCGGTTCCAAAAAACCGATTATTTTTGTACTGCCTTATGTCGAAATTACTTTTTAAAAAGCCTGCACCGGTAAAATCATTATCTTCTATTTCACAATCGATAAAAGTAGAACCCATAAAATTGGACAGGCTAAAATCGGATTTCACAAAGGTACAATTTTCAAATACACAGCTTTTAAAATCGCAGTGTGCGGCTACTGCCTGTTCAAATTTTACATTCTTAAAAACGGAATGACTGAAATCACTGCTTTTTAACAGGCTTTTCCCAAATGTGATGTTTTCAAACATCGTGTCAGTTAAAATCCCTTTTTCCAATGATGCTCGGTTAAAATCCACGTTTTTAAACACCATCCTTGAGAGTGTCACACCGCTTAAAGCAGCATGCTGCAGTTGAATTTTACCCGGCAGGTGTTGGTCCAGGCAATGTTGGAAATTTTCGGCATCTTTTTCAGAAAATTCCACTTCTTCATTTAAAGAAAATCGTTGATCCAGGCAGCCCATCTTGATAACGGTATAAAATAAAAGCAGGGCATTTTCCGAAATATTCTTTTTATATTCCTGTGCTAACAGCTCAGCCATGGGCTGGATGATTTGATTGTCATTTTCCATTAAATGGCGCAAGAAAAAGATGATTTCCAGGGAAAGACGCCTTAGATCAAGTACTTTTGTATTTCCCTTTAATAATTCCTTTTTAATTTTCCGGGCAATAAAAAACTCCTGGAAAGACTTGTGGGCAAAGGAATAATTGCCTCCCGCGTCCCGTACCAGGAAAGCAGCGGTCCTAACTTCGAAGTCAGCGGCTTCCAGTTCGCGGGTGGTTTTTATTTTGGATTTCAAATGACGGCTGAGTACATCGCTTAAAGCCGTATAATGGATACTTTTTTGTCCTTCCTGCCAGAGTTTGCAGGCCAATCCTTCTACCAATTCTTCTTTACCTTCTTTAATGATTTGAAACCTGTGATCGTCCCTTTCAATCCAACTGAAGGTGTAAACTTCATAGAGGTGTACCACGTTGAATTCAGCCTTGCCATTTACATCAATTTTGGGGAGTGTTTTGACAATCATATCCAGCAGCACCGGCCGGTGTGACAGGTCTTCCAGGTTATAGATGCTTTTGATTTTATAATGAGCGTCTTTCCATTTATTTTTTAATGCCTTTTTAAGGTATTCTTTTACCTGGTGGGGTGTAAATTCCTTTAAATACACGATCTCATATTCGGGCTTATCGCAGACCTCGCGAAGCAGCATGGTGGCATGTTCTGATAATATTCCCACATCCTGTTTCTTTAAAATTCTATCCACTTCGTACTTATCCCGGAAATAATGGGTCCTGGAGGTAAGAATGACTTTGGCCTCCCCTATCACGACTTGATTCAACTGCCGGAAATTATTAAGAGTAATTTCCGCACTGCTCATGGTGGCCATTTCATCAAAGGCATCAAAGATGAGAAGGATTTTGCCTTCTGCAAGCAGTTTTAAAAAGATATCCGCATTCACCGGTTCCACCCCGGCAATTTTCAGTTGCTCCAGAATTAGCGTATGTAAGCTTAATGCTTTTTGACACTGACGTAAATCCACGAAAAAAGGAATGCGCACGCTCCCGGGTTTTTCTTTGTATTCTTTTGCCATATTGTAGGCCAGTTTCCTGGCAAAACTGGTTTTCCCGGTCCCATAGTCTCCCAGGAGAGAAAAATGTTTCCTCTCCGGTTTTGTAAGCCATTTTTGTACAAACTCAAAGCTGTTGATTTCTTTATTTTCCTTTTCCGGGAAGAAATCCTGTTCGATGTACAGGTCTTTTAGCTTCGGTTTATCAGGTGGCGGTGATTCAAAGTCATGTATCACAGCGGTTAGATATTTATCAAAATCCATTAATTCTGCCAATAATTCATCATAGGTGTACAAAATAATCCCATTAGCTTCTGCTGCCAATTTGGCTTCTTTTGCAAAACCGGATCTGGCA
>JABAOH010000733.1_pt1 | contig 69751 bp, 73 predicted proteins | sample 7062181 | NCBI WGS metagenome assembly JABAOH01 (sample SAMN14538630, study PRJNA623070) | marine sediment metagenome | biome: marine biome [ENVO:00000428]; feature: marine pelagic biome [ENVO:01000023]; material: deep marine sediment [ENVO:00002113]; isolation source: pool of 5 deep marine... | reverse complement strand
TGAGCGACGTCGATGGGCTCAGGACTGCTGCTCTCGATCGTTATAGATTTGGGAGATAGAGATTTGACATCTAAAAATGAGGGAGAGTTAGGTCTTGCATTATAACATTTCTTGCTGTGAAGGGGACGTCATTAAATGGATAACTAGATTCGCACGAGAAGTAAACTTATTTATAAATTTATGGGCGTCCCCTATTCCTATTTCTCGATTTCAATATCTCGGGTTTTGTTGGCGACGATTGTGAATTTATTACATAATTCCAGCATTAAATCTATCTTGCAATAAGATAACACTTTATATAGGCAATATAATCTAATGTTATGTCTCTAAAAGGAGGTACATCATGTCCCGTATCATTCCACCGCAAGGTCACCAACATAGCCATCCATCATCGCCCCCGGAGCCATCGGCAAGCTTCGATCCCTATTTTGCCTCAAAGAACCCCGATACTGTAACCCGATTGTCGTTCTTCGAACTAATCTATTCGCTTTCTGGTCTTATCCTTGGACTCGTATGTGTAATCGGGGGCATCGTCTTATTCGTGAACGGGGTATTTGGTTCCACCAGTTGGACCGCGAAAATCCTCGGCGCAGAGAGCAATATTTCCGACGCAGCACCGGGTGTAATTCTTTTCATTGTCGGCTTGTTCATAGTGCTAGTAACGCGATTTACTTTGAAAATTAAGAAATAACGTAAAGGGGACGTCCTTAACCAAATAACTAGATCGGAACAGAATGTTTAGAATAGGGGCCATCTATAAAAATTAAGTATTGGCCTCTTCCCCTGGTAAGGATATTGCAGCACAAAAAGCAATGAGCCTAAGCACTCAATCCAGCGGACGCGGTAAACCGTTCCATTGATCTCCAGCGTAAGGCACCATGCATGAAAAAGATCACGAAACACGTAATAATTCCTGCGATCGTACCGGCTCTCTTTTTTGTCGTAGCATCGCTACCTGTTGAACTTCTCGGCTGTCGCAATCGTGGGCTAATTGCAGCCCTTGTCGCCATTGCTGCTGGAATACTAGGGATAGTTGCAGCCTTGAGAGCACTAATGGGTAAAGTGCGTGGGGATGCAAATTCGTCTTTGTGGATGGCAAGTGCACTTATCCTTGCCATACCGGCCATTTTTGTCGTCCTTAGCGCGATCTGATCCGTAACCACTCGCTGCAGTCGGATTGGGCAAACCGCGCCGCTGATTTTCACCGTTAGGCACCTATGTGAGTACAAATTGTGTGAGGAGTAACACTTCACGACCGAGCATTATCCCAATCCTGTGTCGCGGTTCACCCCAGGAAATGGGTCTGGCTCAAGGGAAAGCTCTTCAAGGTCAAATTCGTGCGGTTCGAGATGAACTCGTTCACCTCGAAGCCTTTCGCTTACAGCAACCGTGGTGGCTTCCGTATCGGGTCTACGCTTGGCTCGCCGAGCGCAAGGCCAGTTCCTTCTTGCTACAACCCTTGAAACAACGTCATCCCTCGTTGCTCGAACGACTCCTGGGCATCTCCAAGGGCTCCTCCACGCGCCTTCGAACCTTACTATTATTCAACGCACTCGAATCAGCCCTATCGTCTCTAGGCGATGGCACTGTATCCCTCGGCGGTTGTTCAGCGGTAGCCGTCAGAGGTTCTCGGTCTTCCACGGGTGAGCCGGTCATAGCCAAAAACTTCGACTATCTCCCTCTGATTCAGCCCTATTACATCCTTCGCGAGAGTCAGCCCCAAGACGGATTTTCCTCTCTCGAATTCACCATTGCTCCTCTTGTCGGAGCGGTGGACGGAGTCAACGAAGCAGGCCTCTGCATTACATACAACTACGCCTTCACCACGGACGAGCCTCCCGAACCTGCCGTACCGATTTCGGTCCTCATTGCCGAAACTCTCCACCGGTGTTCCACTGTCGACGAGGCCGCCGCTTGGATTACCTCAAGACCTCGATGGGGCGGAGGCCTACTAATGCTTGCCGACGAGACCGGTGATATTGCCTCTGTTGAACTATCGAGCACAGCCGATTGCGTACGTCGTCCCTCTCCGGGAGAAGATTTCCTCTATCATACGAATTGTTTCTTTACGGATTCGATGCAAAAGGTCCAACTGCCCCGGGACACCGTCTACACTCAGAGAGCTCCGACTCCGTTGAGGGGCCGTCGATTGCACGAATCTGCTGAACTGCGCGACCAGCGCTTTGCTGAACTGCTCGGCAGGCCCAACGCCTTTGGACCAGACGAACTCGCAGCGCTCATGTCGGACCACGGATCTGACGGAATTCCCGGCGACTACACCTTGTGCGTCCACGGATCGTACTGGTACACCACAGCCACCTTACAGTTACTGCCCAGGTCCCGTCGATTGCGCGTGGCCTACTCTACTACCTGCAAAGCTCGGTATTACGACGTCGAGCTTTCAACCACGGCTCGTCCAGACGGTGCCTAACAAGGCGTTGCAGTAAAAAAATGTTCAAAAAAGGGACGGTTGTTCTTTTTTGACATATACTATAAGTATTGATAGTGTCAGGACATGCCAAGAACGGCTAAAGAAGTCTTGAGGGGTCGCCCCTGACATTAGACAAATTGCGTATTTTCCCTAATCACTCAATGTAGCGCACCCTTCGATGCTTCGATTTTACTCAGCATCGATCCTGAGCTACGTCGACGGGTCGACTCACTCCGCTCGCTCAGGGCCGCTGATCTCGATCGTTATAGATTTGGGAGATAGAGATATGACATCTAAACGAATTCTATCAATCACCAAAAAGATAATCCGGAAAGCAGCAGAAATAGGACTCGATCAAGCTGGTGCTCTTATTATACCTGGCGCCTGGCCATATTTAAAAAAGGTTATCAGTCCCGTTGTTGACGAACTTCAGCGCCGCTACCCTAAAATGCTACTCGTAGATGACGAAGAAGCGATTAGAGATTCTGAGAAAGCTGTAGAAGCACTATCAACAGACAAAAAATTGCAAAAACTGCTGGAAGATGGCTTCTCAAGGCTTGAACAGGGTCAGGAAGAGATTCTTAATGAACTAGATCGTATTGATGGAATATTACAAGGAATTGGAACTTCAGTTGACCGCCTCAGTGAAATGACTGAGGATGGATTCAATCATGTTCTCAAGGCTATAAAGCCAACAGGCAAGATGGAGCCTGGAAACCTGAGGATTATTGATGTAAGGGTAACGCAAAATAAGCGTGATAAGACATGTTCCGTTGATTTCTGGGTTTCAAACGATGGAGGATCTCAGGTAGTTATTACAGCTATCGAATTTGAAGTGGTTGATACTGTTAGAGCCGAACTTGTGAAGGGGCCCATGAAAGCCTCAGCTAGCTATGACCTTGATATTTCGGACCTGCGAAAAGTAAAACAAATAGCATCGTGCCCGATATCCCAAGAAGTCGAGCCTGGCAAGTCGGATCGATTCAGGGTCATTTTTACGGCAGAGAGCTTGGGAACCGGGGTCTTTGCCGCATGGGTGCTGCGTCCGAAGTTGATCACTAACTATGGTGAAATCGAGGGTAAAGCGGTCGAGGTCTGGCTACCGTTTAAGGAGCTAGATACTTTTGAAGAACTGAAGCAGATCGAGGAAATGGAGAGAGGACATAGCGGTTAACTAGGAATCTTACATGAACAGGATTCATGTGAAAGGTGGGGCCCCAACCTTAATGCTGTTGCTCAAGGCATGGAAAAGAAAAATGATCCGATTTCAAATATCGGTAGTAATCTGGCGAGCAACGCGAATGAGAAGTTGACAATGGGCGAAGATCAACGATCATCCTATGATGACCTGAAAAAGAATGTTGATCAGCTGATCAATGTCACTCATTTCAGGGAGTTTACAGAGTACCTGGAAAGATTGTGCTTTGATATAGGAAGTACTGAAAGGTTCAGGACGTTTATTGAATCGGAAGCGTTTGGGAAAGATATGCAGAGGAGAATCGGAGATGCGGTGGGAGTAAGGGATATAGCGTTGTGCCTTGATTCTATAATGTTAGTTAGCATTGACGCGGCCAGGATAATTCTGTCCCACCGCGGTTTTGGCCGTTCAGTCCTCCCAGGAAAACTGAACGAGGAACAGGACATCGAGAGTATAGGCTTATGCTTGGAGCTTCTGGGCAAATGCGATCCTATACTCTTAGAGCTTGTAGAAGAATCAGATGATTTTGATAAGGAGAAGTTTATAAGGAAAATCAACGGAGAAAAGGATGTATACAAAATTGGCCATACCGTAGAGCGGGTGTGGAGGGAAGATCAGGCTTTTGCTAAGAAGCTTGTTGAGTCAGATGCTTTCGATATTGCAGGGCTCGTAGAAAACATCAAGGCGGAGGATGACGTCGAAAAGGTAAATATGTGCTTGGGTGGCATTCAGTGGGCTAGTCCATCGGTTGCAGAGAAGGTAAAGGCTGCTTTGGAAATGGCTGAAGCTGAGCAGGATTCGTAGAGTCCCTGATGAATCTGAACCATAGAGGCGAATTTCATAACACACGCATTATTATCGCAACATAACAATGACATTCACTCGGACTGCTATTCCGGTAGGCTCCATGATCGCCGGTGATGCCCGGCGTTAGGCTACCAAATCCACACATTACTCTTACCTAACGATGGCACGAACAAAACTCCCCTCCAATAGACTACTCATCCGCGAAGTCGAACCCAACGATTTTGATTCCCTCGTCGAAATGGTTATGGAAATGTCCCGATTCCTCTCCATGGAGGATCGTTTGTGGATCGCCCGCGACGATATTCCCGATCGCGATCCTCGCCGTGAACGGTTGCGTGATGCTCTCTTCGGACATCAACGGCTCTTTGAAGCGTTGATCCTCGAAGTCGAGGGGCATCCTGCCGGATTCTGTACGTTTCACACCAGCTTTTCCACGTATCGTGGCCAACCCGGCTTATTCCTCGAAGACCTCTTCGTTCGAGAATCCTTCCAAAAACGTGGCCTTGGCAAACAACTGATGGCCAAACTTGCCAAGGTCGCAAAGGATCGCGGTTGCTACCGTATCGTGTGGAATGTCCCCGCCGATGATGAAGACCTTCAGCGGTTTTATAAGGGTCTCGGCGCTCGCGAAGTAGAAGAATGGACTATGATCCTTCATGGTAACCCGTTAGATGAGTTGGCTCTATCCGCCGCTGATTGGACGAAAAAGCCAAAGTAAATAAACGCCCTTGGTGACCTAACAAAGCGCTGCACCTGAAACGCCCCCCAGGGCGGTTCTTACCTCACCGTCAGGTGAGCTTAGCCGGTAGGCATCAAGACAGTAAAGACTTTAGGAGGAAGACACGGTGGAAGCACCTGAAAACGGAGCGAATGAGAAAGGGTTCCTGATCCTATGGATCATTTGGGCTGCAATGTTCGGGTCCCTATTTATTTATGTCTTCATTTGCCATCAATGGGGAGATCAAATACGACGAACTGCGAGGGCCAATTTCCCTTTAGATCTTATGAGGAAGATACTTTACGGTGTCGCAATCTTTACAATATTCTTGACCCATATATTACGAAAGTTCATGCTTACTGAACGGTCTGACGGCTCCGGACCAATATCCTTGAAATCCTCATTACTTTCGAATCGACCTTCATTTCTTACTAAATATACGACAGCTATGATTGTCTCTCTAGTACTTTCCGAAAGCATTGGGATCTATGGGTTTGTACTGTTTTTGCTTGGGGATAGCTTTCGCACACTTTATGTTTTCATGGGTATTTCGGCTCTAGCGATGTCCTTCTATCGCCCGAAAAGGGAGGAACTCGAGACGCTGGCTATTGCTGCAACGATTGAGGACGCAATAGGTGAAGGGAACGTCCATAAATAAATAACTAGATTCGTACGAGAAGTAAACGTATTTATGAATTTATGGAAGTCCCGTATCAGTCTGAGAGCCAGAGGCTCGGATGTTCCAATATCTTTCTGACGACCTCCGAATCCTCTACGAAACTGATGATCCTCACCCTACCCTGGCACTTTGGACAGGTAAGGGGATCGACCTCGTATATCTTCTGAATGAGTCTGGCTCAACTCTTCCGATGTGCTTTTGAATTGTCATCTGGTTCAAGTAGGAAGCGTATCAACCCATCCTGGTTTTTCTTTTTCCGTCTTCCGCGACAGACATTCCTATAGTATCCAATTATTCCTTCGTATAGAGAGAATCCTCCTTTTTGTGGGTTTTTGATCTTCCCTCATCCTGTCATTTCATTACCATTTAGAAAGATGTAAGTGAAGATGACATCATGTGATCGCCTGGGGATGGAAGGAAGGGGGGAAAATCGCCTATTTATCCACAATACATTCAATACTCATCTCAGCGGGCTCACTTCTTCTTCCATTCTTATCCGTAACAGTGACTTCAAATTTCATAGTAAAAGTCGCTGCCCATCTTTTTCTATATCCCCAGCAGTAGACGCATTTTTCCCAGGTGACAAATTTCATCTCATCCCTTCTGTAAGCCCTGTCAAATTCTTCTCTTGCTAGCGGAAAGTTTCCTCCATAAGGAGGATTCCAACCTGGTTTCTTTATGATGGTGACAGTTATGGGAAATTCTAAGTCGGCACTCCAGCTAACAGTTAGAGACCTTCTGTTTGGGTCGTCGACTATGACTCTTTGAGGATAGTCTAAGAATATATCAAATGGCCCCATTTCTTTTCTGGTTATTTTATCTTTTTGAACTCGTACCCCTTTCTTACCATTTGCAAGAAAAGTGTTGTTGTCCCTTAAGACTAAATTGAGATTCACCCACTGATACCCACCTCTCTTCCATCTATATTTCAATTTGCCCTCGTACTTCCCGCTGTCTTTATAGACCAAATCTTTAATGAGTAATTCTCCTGGTCCGAAGCCGAAATCAGACAGGCGAGCAAGATCTGTGATTTCAGCTTCATAGTGGTCCCTTCCAACCTTTGTAATTTCTATGATGTGCTCATACTCGAGATCCTGCCAGAATCCAATGATCGTGTCTGGTTCTAATATTCCTTTCAATTTTGCGAGTATTGCAGGATTATAATATCTATCTTGTGCCCGCTGAGCACAAAAGTTCTGTCCCCAGAGCGACAAATCCCAGTCTTTTGCTTCTGAAACAGGGCCCCAACGCTGCATTTGAGGTAGAGGTATACAGTACTCAGCCACACAGCCCATCACTCGTTCTTTATTCGGTGGGGCCTTCGTGTAGGCAATAGTCCGAATAGCGTTGCATCCGAATGTGTCTATATAATCTCCTACGCGCGGTGGTCCATCCCAGATCCAGGTCTCAAAGCCTGGATCGAGACATTCGACGCGGATCCTATAGACTTGTTCATGGAGACGAGCTATGCATATCCCTGGGTCGTTAAAAAGACCTTCTTGTCTGCTCCTTCCATCTGTGTAAATGCAGTATCGAGGAAGCGGACGGCCATCTGGTGTCCTGCAATCATATTCCTTATTCGGATATTCTTGAGCCAACGGCATATGGCCTTGGAGTATGATCACGAATAATACAGGTAGTAGATAGAAAACGGTTTTTTTGAATGCCACTCCTACTCTCCCTTTTTTCAAACAGGATTAATGATGCTCTGCATCTCCCACAGAATCACTGGGTTTCAAGGTTGTCGGCTTGACAATTAGGATACTTAAGGGTCAGGGTTTTTCCTTTTAGCTTTGCGGTTATAGAGTAATGATTAAGGAGGGAAGTGTCAAATTGATCTGAAGAAAATTATGAGTGCGAAGAGGACGTGATTAAATAGATAACCAGATTGGCACTAGAGGTAAGGTTATTTATAAATTTATGGACGGCCCCTATTCCTATTTCTCGATTTCAATATCTCGGTTTCTGTTGACGACTAGAGCGAATTTATTACATAATCTCAGCATTAAATCTATCTTACAGGCATATAACACTGCATAGAGGCACTATAATCCAAGGTTAGGACTGAGCCTCATGGGAATAGTGCTGAAATATACCGTAGGTTGGATTGGTCTTGTTATAGTCGCTATTGTCAATGGCGTAGTCCGAGAAAAAGTATATCGCCAATTCATGGGCGAGCTGACAGCACATCAATTGTCAACAATAATCGGCCTCGCGTTTTTTGGCGTGTACATATGGATTCTTACCCGCAGTTGGAGAATCGAATCTACACCCCAAGCATTTGCCATCGGTGCAATATGGCTGGTTCTTACTATCGTGTTTGAATTTATCTTTGGCCATTATGTGATCGGGCATCCCTGGAACAGGCTCTTTCACGACTACAATTTGTTAAAAGGCAGGCTTTGGTTATTGGTGCTGATTTGGACCGCCATTGCCCCTTACACGTTTTATAAGCTTCAGGCATAACCACTTGCTGCAGTCCGACGTGCAAACAGATTCGCTGTTTGGCACGGATTGGGCTCGACCGTTATACGTCACGGGAGCATTTGTGCTGATTCGAGGAGAGAAAGAGAGCGATAGGTCAGCGGTGCATGCGCTGAACGTTTCTGCGTTCAAAACTTCAGCAGAGGCCGATTTAGTGGATGCGCTGCGGGAACAGGCGACCCCAGTCGTTTCTCTGGTTGCTGAGCGCAGCGGTGCGGTGGTGGGTCATATACTGTTTTCGCCTGTTACTCTTGAAGGCAATCCCGGACTCAAAATCATGGGGCTCGCACCTATGGCGGTGATACCGAAGTATCAGCGCAACGGTATCGGCTCGGCTCTTGTCCGCGCCGGCCTTGAGCAGTGCAAACAATTGGGGGCTTCTGCTGTTGTCGTTCTTGGGCATCCGGAGTATTATCCCCGCTTCGGATTCGCTCCCTCTACACGCTTCGGTATACGAAGCGAATACAACGTGCCTGAAGAGGTATTTATGGCTATGGAGCTTGAGCCTGGTTCCCTTCGCGGTACGTCAGGCACGGTTAAGTACCATGCAGTGTTTAGCACGGTATAACAATGCGCTCCAGCGTAAAATAATGGGTAACATAAAGAGTAAAGGGGGAGGTTATAAAACTATGCGTTTCTTTCATGTATAAAGAGGGTTACATATGCAGGCGGCCGAGACTCGATGCTCCCAGAACGTTTTACCATGTGGTGGGCCGGAGGATTGATCGCGCGAAGATATTCAGGGTGCAGGAAGCAGAAGATCTCTGAGGCACGGCGATTGGTCTGTTAGTTGGCGGTGAGGAAGGTGGGCTATCCAGGAGCGGGGGTGGCCCGTTTCCTTGGCGTGACCACTTCGACCGTCGTTCGAGTTGCACATTTCGAGGAACTGACCGAATCGAGAACTATTTATAAGTTGATTGAGAAACAACCTGCCTTATTTCTCGTCACCCATTTTCCTCTAGTATCAAAGCAAAAGGAGAAACCGATGAAAAAACTCGAAAACAGGATCGCCATTATCACCGGCGCGAGCAAGGGCATTGGGAAGGCAATAGCACTGGCCTTCGGCCGTGAAGGGGCAAGCGTTGTGGCAACGGCCCGCACCACGGAAGCCATTGAGGCTGTTGGAGACCAGCTCCTCCAACAAGGGAACTTGGAGACCCTGGCCGTGACGGCGGACCTAGGGCTTGAGGCGGACATTCAGCGCATCGCCACGGAGACGCTGGCCAGATTCGGGCGCGTCGACATTCTGGTCAATAACGCCGGCATCATTCATCCGCGCATCGATCTGGTGGATTTCGACGCCGCGATGTGGCGGCAGGTCATCGAAGTGAACCTGACCGCGCCGGCGCTGCTCACCAAGGCCGTGTTGCCGAACATGATCGAGAACCGATCCGGCAAGATTATCAACATCTCCAGCATCGGCGGACGGAAGGGAGGCAAGGGCCGCACCGCTTATCGGGTGACCAAGGCGGGCTTGATTAGCCTAACTGAGAGCGTGGCCGCCGAGACCAAGCCATACGGCATTGATGTCAACTGCATCTGTCCTGGCGCCGTGGACACGGAGGGCTACCGGGAAGCCTTCGACAGCCGAGGCCGGGAAGAGAACCCGAAACTTATGCGGCCTGAAGAGATTGCGGAACTGGCGGTTTTCCTGGCTTCAGACGCTAGCTCGGCGATTACCGGCACTGCGATAGATGCCTTCGGAGGGATGAACCCGCTCTTCGGGTAAGGATATCGTACGGTTACAGCCAATTTCTACGATCAAATGCTCGATTTTAAAAACGTGAGTAGGATAGGGACGGGTATGAGATTATGCTTTCCTCTTTCCTCCATTTGATAGAAAATGGGACGGCTGTTGTAGCTCTATTTTCTCCATCTAGCTGAGCCTGGACTTTCTTAGGTCGCTGTTCGGCCTTCCGTCCCTGCTTTGAAGAATACCCTTAGTGTGTGTCGAGAAACCTTGACAAATCGTTACTCCCCTTTATCATGATTCTGAAAGGTTACCATGGATGCGATTTGAGGATTACCTATGAGTCTGAGCCGAAGGGATTTCCTCAGAAAGGGAAGCCTTCTTTGTTTAGGCCTTGGGATTCTAGGTGACATTCCGGGTTGTTCATCGAAACCAAACGAAAAGCACGTCAGTAAGGACGGTCGTATCCTCCAAGAGGCACGGTATTATGAGGAGCAGAAAGGAGGGATGGTGAGATGCCGTCTGTGCTTCAGGCAGTGCTTAGTAGCGGATGGAGAGCGCGGGTTTTGCCGTAACAGGGAGAATCACAGGGGGACCTATTACACCTTGGTCTACGGCCTTCCCTGTGCTATACAAATAGATCCGATTGAAAAGGAACCCGCGTACCAAATGTTACCGGGTTCCTTCATGTTCTGTACGGCCACGGCCAGCTGCAATAACCGATGCAAGTTCTGTCACAACTGGCACATCTCCCAGAGGAGTGTGGAGGAAACCATCAACTTTGATCTCAGCCCCGCTCGAATTGTAGGGTTGGCATCAGAGCAGAACTGCGAGTCCCTCTCCTTCACCTATTCCGAACCCACGGTGTTCTATGAGTACATGTATGACATCGCCAAGCTGGGGAAAGAAAAAGGGCTCAAGGTCCTCTTCCATACCAACGGGTCGATGAATCCCGAACCCCTATCCGCCCTCCTCCAGTACATGGACGGAGTTACGGTGGATCTAAAGGGATTCACCGAGACTTTTTATCGAGAGGCCTCTTCCTCACAGCTGGCCCCGGTGCTCCGAACGTTGAAGCATATAAAGGAATCGGGAAGGCATTTGGAAGTGGTGAACTTGGTGATCCCCACGTTAAATGACGATATGGTCAAGATCAGGGAGATGTGCACCTGGATCACGGAAAACTTGGGAAAGGACACCCCGCTTCACTTCACCCGATTCTCTCCCGCCTACAGATTGACCCATCTTCCCCCCACCCCGATCGAAACCTTGGAAAAGGCATGGAAGATCGCCCAGGAAGAGGGTGTGGAATATGTCTATATCGGCAATGTTCCAGGGCATGAGGGGAACAATACCTTCTGTCCACAGTGCCACAAGAAACTGATCCACCGGGTCCATTTCGCTGTTCTGGCCAATGAGGTAAAGAAGGGGAAATGTCCCTCCTGTGGATATCCCATTCGAGGCATTTGGGCTGACGCTACTACATAGGTAATTCATCGGTAACGGGGGCGAGTCTTTTTTTGAATAGAAGCTGTGGGCCGATTTCGTCTCTCGGAATCTCTAAAGTCTTTTCGTTCAAAGGATTGGCTACCATGCTCGTTAACCCCTTCTTTGTGTGAGAGGTCCCCTGCAGGATTCCTTCACGATGACTCTCTAACTCTTTTGCGATGCATTGACCATAATCCCCTTTTTCTGTTACCGTCAACGACGACAAGGCTGCCACAAAGGGATTTATTGCAACATGATTCATTCCCTAAGGGCCTCCCTGCTCATCATGGGGCTGAGCGGTATTGTTGCCCAGATCATCCTGTTGAGGGAGCTGCTCGTCTCTTTTTTCGGCAACGAACTCACCCTTGGAATCATCCTCGCCAACTGGCTAATCCTGGAGGCGATTGGGTCTTTTTATGTCGGGAAATCCGTCGAAAAGACGGAGAGGAAAATAGAGATCTATGTACTGCTTCAATTGATCTTTTCCCTGGCTTTCCCTTTTGCGGTCTACCTTTCTCGGATATTCAAAAATATTCTTCTCATTACTCCAGGAGAGGGTTTGGGTTTCTCTCCCATATTCTATTCCTCATTCCTTATCCTCCTTCCCGTGACCGTTTCCCACGGTGCCCTTTTCACGTTTGGGTGTAAGATATATTCCCAATACGTCCGGGAAGACGCTTCTTCCATCGGAAAGGTCTATGTGCTCGAAACCATCGGATCCATTATCGGCGGCCTACTCTTGACCTTTCTCCTGATTCAGTGCGTTAATTCCTTTGAGATCGCCTTTATCATCTCCCTGGCAAATACGATCATCTCGATATTCCTTCTTTGGCCAAGCCGTATACCGCCCCTCGTTCGCCTCGGAAATGTTCTCTGGGGGCTCTCGGTTTTTCTGGCCCTCCTCTTTGCCTATGTACTTTTTACACCAATATCAGGTGTGATCCATGTATCCTCCATCCAATCACAGTGGAGAAATATGGACGTCATCCATAACGAGAACTCCATCTATGGAAATATCAACGTCACGAAAAGGGATGAGCAATTTACCTTTTTTACGGATGGAGTTCCGTCCATCACGACCCCTGTCCCTGATATCGCCTCCATTGAGGATTTCGTTCACTTCCCCATGCTCCTCCATGAAAAACCCCAATCGGTCTTGATTTTGAGCGGAGGAGCTGGAGGAATGATCCACGAGATTTTGAAATATCCGGTGACCCGTATCCACTATGTGGAGCTCGACCCCCTTCTCCTGAAACTGGTCCAGAAATTTCCAACCCCCCTAACGGATTCCGAACTCTCAGACGGGAGGGTAAAGATTCATTACACGGATGGTCGGTTTTTCGTCCAAAAGACCCAAGATCGATTCGACATCATTTTCGTCGGACTTCCCGCCCCCCAGGAATTGCAGACAAACAGGTTCTTCTCCTCTGAATTCTTCTCGGTGGCCAAGGGGAAGATGAATCCAAGTGGAATACTCGTTTTAACCCTCCCCGGCTCATTGACCTACATCAACCCGGAATTGAGGGACTTGAACAGGTGTATTTTGGACACCCTGAAGGTTGTGTATTCCTCTGTGAGTATCATCCCCGGCGATATCAATCTCTATCTGGCCTCAGAGTCCGACCAACTGAAGAGCGTGACGGGTGAGGAAATAACCAAACGGCTCGAGGAGAGGAGAATCAAAGCGAGCCTCTTTACCAAAAACTATATTGAATACCGGCTTCACGAAAGATGGTTGAAATGGTACCTGAAATCCATGGAGGGAAGAGAAGTTCAACTCAATTCCGACTTCCGTCCATTGGGTGTCTTCTTCAACCTCTCTTACTGGAACGCGCTGTTTTCCCCATACCTGACGGGATTATTCAAATGGTTTGAAGGCATCAGCCTGAGAATAACGATCCCCTTGATGGCGGTCCTCACCATTCTCCTTGCGGGCATGTTTTTGAGGAAACCATCCACCTCAAGATATTCCGTTCCCTATGCGATTTTCACCACGGGGTTAACGGGGATGATATTCGACCTGGCCATTATCTTCACCTTTCAAACGCTCTATGGTTACCTCTACTATCAAATTGGCCTCCTGGTCACGGTGTTCATGGCAGGCGTTGCGCTCAGCGGCCTCTGGGTCACCCAGCGCCTGGAGGGGATAAGGAAGGATCTTCCCCTGTTTTTAGGGACTGAGTTGTGCATTGCCCTCTTTTCCGTTCTTCTCCCCTTTGTATTCTCCATCCCNNGCTTTTTCTGACGATGTCCTTTCTTTCCGGCGCCTTAGTTGGATTTCAGTTTCCCCTGGCAAATAAGATCTATCTCAGGACCACCTCAGGAGAAGGGACCTTTGGCGAAGCCGCTGGCTTGCTCTATGGAGCGGATCTTTTTGGGGGTTTCTTCGGGGGGCTCTTTGGCGGCGTCCTCCTGCTTCCCATCCTCGGTCTCAAGGAATCGTGTTTCATGATGGCAATCATCAAAATCAGCAGTTTCCTCCTCGTCCTCCTCTTCACAAGAACCCGAAAGTAGCATAAAATCTTTGAGGGCAAATTGTCATCTGTATTCGGCAATTCGGAGGCGTTCCAACCCTTCCCAAAATTCGGTGTTTTTCTCGTAATGCTAAACAGACGGAGATTTCTCCAAAGCAGCATTTCGATTCTTTCTGGAATGGGGTGTTCATCTTTCCTTCCAAGGAAAAGCCTCGGAAAAACGAATCCGGCCCTCCGTGAGACGATGTTCTATGAACAGCTGAATGGCCGAGACGTGCAATGCCTTCTCTGCCCAAGGGAATGCGTCATCGGCAATGGAGAGAGGGGATTCTGCAGAAACCGGGAAAACCAGAAGGGGAAACTATATACGGTTGTCTACGGGAAACCGTGCGCCGTCAATGTCGGTCCCATTGAAAAGGCGCCTCTCTATCATTTCGTCCCTGGCCATTTTCGGCTGTGCGTCGCCTGTGCGAGTTGCAATCTGAGATGTAAGTATTGTCATAATTGGCCCCTGTCTCAGAGGAGCCTCGAGGAGTTGGACCATTACCCCCATACTCCTCGTGAAATTGTCCAGCAGGCCAAAAACCATGGGCTTCAATCCATCTCCTTTACGTATACGGAACCCACCGTCTACTATGAGTATCTGTATGACATCTCCGTCATTGCCAAAGGGATGGGAATGAGGACTTCAATCGTCTCAAATGGGTACATGAATCGAGAGCCCCTCGTAAAGCTCTTATCGGTCTTGAGCGCGGTAAAGATTGATCTCAAAGGGTTCAGCGAGAAATTCTATGAAGAGGTGTGTTCAGCGACCCTTGAACCTGTCCTGAAGTCCCTCATCACGGTGAGAAAGGAGAAGGTATGGCTGGAGATCGTCAACCTCGTCGTCCCCACATTAAATGACGATATGAAAATGATCGACGAGATGTGCTGTTGGGTCAAGGAGAATTTAGGACTGGATACCCCCCTGCATTTCACGCGGTTTTTCCCGAACTATAAATTAACCCATCTCTCACCTACCCCAATCTCAATCTTGGAAGGGGCTTATGAGATCGCAAAAAGGAATGGATTGAGGTACGTTTACATCGGGAATGTGCCCGGTCATATGTACAATTCTACCTTTTGTCCTTCCTGCGATCGAAAAATCATCTATCGAACGCACTTCGATATTGTTGAAACAAACATGATGAATGGAAATTGTAGGTTTTGCAATTTTCCCATTGAGGGTATATGGACACAGGGTTAAATCGCCGCTCCTTTTTGAAAAAATCGCTCCTTTGTTGCCTCTTTGGGAGTATGGGCTCCCATCTCCTCCCGATCTCCACCCGGTCTAAGGAAATTGAGCCTCCTTCTCAGAAAGGCCTCGATGGGGAGGCCATGTTTTACAAAAGGGGTGAAAATAACTCCGTTCGCTGTCAACTCTGCTTTCGGCGATGTTTCATACCGGAAGGAAGGAGAGGCTTCTGTCGTGTTAGGGAAAACAGGACGGGGATACTCCGAAGCCTGGTTTACGCAAGACCGAGCGGCCTTCAGATCGATCCCATCGAGCTGGAACCGATGTATCACATGGTCCCAGGTCATAAGAACATCTGCGTTTACACGGCATCGTGCAACTTCAGATGTAAGCATTGCCATAACTGGCACATCTCTCAATCTGCTCCAGAAGAGATCAGGGCTTTTCGCTGCACACCAGAGGAGATCGTCGGGGAAGCACTGCGGCATGGATGTCGATCAATATCCCACAGCATCAACGAACCTACGGTCTTTTATGAATTGATGTATGGCGTGGTTAAAGAGGCTAAAAAGAAAGGTCTATTGACCCTCTGCCACACAAACGGCGGGATTGCGAAAGTCCCCTTATTGGAATTGCTCAAATTCATGGATGGCGTGACGGTCGATCTAAAAGCCTTCAGCCAAAAATTTTATCGGGAGATCTCAAGGTCAAGGCTTGAGCCTGTACTGGAGACTTTGAAGACCATTAAAGGAGCGAATAAGCACCTCGAAATTGTCAATCTGATCATCCCTACCCTCAACGACCAAATGGATGACATCAAGAAGATGTGCAGGTGGATTTTGGGGAATCTCGAAAAGGATACCCCACTCCACTTCACTCGTTTTTCGCCCTCTTACAAGATGACCCATCTTCCTTTTACCCCAGTTAATACCCTTGAGGAAGCCAGATCAATAGCAGTGGGTGAGGGAATAGAATATGTGTATATCGGGAATGTGGTAGGCCATCCCGCCAATAGTACGTACTGCCCAAGATGTGACAAAAAGCTGATCGAGAGGACCCACTTCATCGTTTTAGAAAATCGTGTTAAGGATGGTTCGTGTCCATTCTGCCAACAAAAAATCCCGGGCATCTGGAATTAATGGGTGCACACATTCTGCTCACCCCCTTCAAGAACTCCCCTATTCCCTTCTGATAGCCCATCACAAATAAGGATTGGCGAAACGTGAGAACACCCATAGAGAGGTGAAAGTGGGACGCGGAAAAAAATGGACGGTTGTTGTATTTTCTTGAAATGGAAGATAAGCCTTGATAGTGTTAGGATATGCCAAGAAGGGCTAGAAAAAGTTTGAGGGCCCAGCCCTTGACATTGGACAAACATGAAATATGCCCTAACCACTCGCTACAGCGGATCCTTCGGTATACTCAGGACAAGCCCTTCGATGCTTCGATTTTACTCAGCATCGACCTTGACCCCATCGACCCTGAGCGACGTCGATGGGCTCAGGGCCGTTGATCTCCAGCGTTAGAGCCCTATAGCAGCAAAGAACGATGAAGATAGAGCTTATACCTATTGCTTATGTCCGAGGCGGACGAGCCGAGGTGATCAACGACGACTGGGGGGACGTGCGTGCGCACATCGAGATGGACAACGCTCGTTTTACTCCGGAGGCAATTGCGGGTTTGGACTCTTTTTCCCACTTGGTGGTCCTTTACCACTTCCATAAGGTTGACCCGAGGACGATAGAACTGACTGCTCGACATCCTCGGGAGAACCCCACGTGGCCAAAAGTGGGCATCTTTGCCCAGCGCGGGAAGAATCGCCCGAACCTTCTCGGGGTCTCAACCTGTCAGATTCTGAGAATAGATGGGCTAAAGATCCATGTCCAAGGGCTAGATGCGGTAGACGGAACCCCCGTTCTGGACCTCAAACCATACATGACAGGATTCGAGCCCCAGGGCGAGATTCGTGAACCTGAATGGGCTCGCGAGATCATGTCTAAGTATTGGTGAATAGGGTTCTAATAAGTGCGTCGAGATGGACGGGGTAACCCGCGCCGCTCACGTACATCCTCGGGGATATAACGAAAATAATTCACTGGGAGAAACAACATGGCAGCTTTATTCGACCAAACCACGATTAACGGCATGACCCTGCAAAGCCGTCTCGTCCGTTCTGCCACCTGGGAGGGAATGTGTGACCGGGACGGCAGGCCCACAGAAAAATTGATCAACTGCTATCGCACTTTGGCACGAGGCGGTATAGGGCTGATTATTACGGGCTATTCCTTTGTACGTCCGGAAGGCAGGCAGATGCCAGGCAAAACGGGGATCCATACTGATGACTTTGCAGGTGATTATAAAAAAATGACGAGCACTATCCATGATGCCGGCGGTAAGATTGCTGTCCAGTTGGTCCATGCCGGCGGTCAGACCGATGCAAAAAATGCCGGCCGTCAGCCCCTTGCTCCTTCCGCCGTAAAGGTTGACCAATTTCCAGAGATGCCGGCCGAACTCACATAAGGATGAAATCAGTGACATTGTCACGGCGTTTGGAGAGGCGGCCCGCCGGGCCAAGGCCTGGGGGTTTGATGCTATAGAATTGCATGGCGCCCATGGCTATCTTATCAACCAGTTTCTGTCTCCGCTCACTAATCGCCGAACTGATGAATACGGCGGCAGTATTGAAAACCGCAACCGGTTTCTACTCGAAGTGTACCGAAAAGTACGGGAGATGGTCGGTGGCGACTATCCTGTGCTTATCAAACTGAACGCTGGAGATAACGTTGATGGTGGTCTGGAAATTGATGATGCGGTTTACGCGGCTAAAGAACTTGTAGATGCCGGTATTGATGCAATAGAAGTTTCTGTCGGCACCCCGGCCTCAGGCGAAGAAAGCCCGGCACGCCGGCAGATAAACGAACCTGAAAAGGAGGCATATCACCTTGAACTTGCGCGACGGATCAAGAAAGCGGTCAGCTGTCCGGTAAGGGTGGTGGGTGGATTCAGGTCCTATGAAGTTGCTGAAAAAGCAATCAGGGACGGCGGCATGGATTACATTGCCATGGCCAGGCCGTTGATCCGGGAGCCAGGCCTTGCCAACCGCTGGCTGCAGGGTGACCGCAGCCCGGCCAAATGTATTTCATGCAATAGCTGCTTCAAGCCTGGTTTCAAAGAAGGCGGTATTTATTGTGTGATTGAGAAAAAGGAGCGGGAAGAGGCAGCAAAAAGCTGAGAGTAGATGACAAAAAATGGAAAGATGGGACGGTTGTTCTATTTTCTTGACATGGAAGATAGGCCTTGATAGAAGGTGGGGTCAGCCCTTGACACGGGGCAGTTTCGCCTAACCACCGGATGAAGGCTGACGGGCTTACAGCTCCGCTGATCGGTCGCAGCTTATCCGGGCCGTGGGCGTCATCCAAAAAAAGAATGAGGAATGTGAGGAGTAACCATGGTCGATCTGATTTTTCTCTACCTGGGGTCTGCGCTAGCAGCTTTATGGGGTATCGCACATCTCTTTCCTACGAAGTCTGTAGTTGAGGGCTTTGGAGACATTAGTATCGATAATAAGCGCATCATCACAATGGAGTGGATTGTCGAGGGAGTATCACTATGCTTCATGGGTCTGCTTGTGGCCACTGTAAGCTTCATCGACCCTTCAACTCTCGTGTCGAGAGTTGTGTATATTCTCAGTATTATTGGCCTTCTAGCGTTAGCAACGGTCTCATTATTCACCGGCTTCAAAGTTCATTTTTTACCTTACAAATTATGCCCATTCATTTTTACGGTATCTGCAGTTCTTATATTTATTGGGGGTGTCGTCTAGGCGGGGATTACGCCTAACCACTCGCAGTAAGTGTGGGGGATTTTGTTGACAATATTGAAATGCTCATTTAGGTACAAAGAACAATTCAAGCTAGTCAACGACGTCCCTACTTATGAGGCTCAGGAGGATGGCACGAAAAACGTTCAGGTTCTGCCCCTCACAAGGGTCGGGCGGGAAATATTAGCTAGGAGGAGTAACTCGTTATGAAAATCGCAGATGTCAAGACATATGTGGTGGCGAATCCCCCTCCCCATTATGGAGGACCATACTTTGTTTTCTTGAAATTGACCACGGATAACAAGATAGAGGGCTTCGGTGATGCCTACGGAGTGCCGTTTCACCCGAACACAGTGGCACGTATGATTGAGGACGTCGCTGGGCGTTATGTTATCGGCTCTGATCCGTTTAAGATTGAAAGGCTATGGCGGATAATCTACTCGAGTGGCTACACCCAGCATCCTGACCTGTCACTGATGGCGGTGCTTAGTGCTATTGAAATGGCCTGCTGGGACATTATTGGTAAGGCGCTCAACCAGCCAATCTATAACCTGCTCGGCGGCCAGATTCACGAACAGCTCCGCTGCTACACATATCTTTACCCAGCACCGGATGGCTTGGCGGCAGCCAACGTTTTTGGTGACCCAGAGCTTGCCCCGAAAAGGGCGGCCCATTACGTTGAGCAGGGTTTCACCGCCCTGAAGTTTGACCCCGTTATGCCTATGTCTGCCTTTGACCCCAGGCAGCTCTCCCTGGAGGCGCTTGATAATGCTGAACTTGTCGTCAAGAACGTGCGGGAAGCTGTCGGCAACAAGTGCGATTTACTCATTGGAACCCACGGACAGATGACCACTTCCAGTGCTATCCGTCTCGCCAAGAGGTTAGAGCAGTTTGATCCGCTGTGGCTTGAGGAGCCAGTGCCGCCGGAGAATGTGGAACAGATGGCCCGGGTTGCCAAATCTTCGAGCATTCCGATCGCCTCAGGTGAACGGCTAACCACAAAATATGAGTTTGCTCGGTTGGTTGAGAAGCAGGCGGTGGCCATTTTGCAGCCGGCGCTTGGGCGCGTCGGGGGGTTACTGGAGGCCAAGAAGATCGCCGGCATGGCTGAAGCGCACTACGCTCAGATTGCCCCGCATCTCTACTGTGGGCCAATAGAGGCTGCTGCCAACATACAGCTTGATACCTGTAGCCCCAATTTCTTAATTCAGGAAAGCATCGAGACGTTAGGCGGTTTCTACGCTGAGATTCTTAAAGAACCCATTAAATGTGAGGAGGGCTACATCATACCTCCCACCAAGCCGGGCCTGGGTGTCGAATTGAATGAAGAGGTGGCGGCCAGGAATCCTTATACCGGAGGAACAATATTTCCGGAGATGGTGGACAGACCTATCTAGTATAAGAATGGGACGATTGTCCTATTTTTTTGAGGGAAAAAGGCGGGGCCAGCCCTTGACATGGGCCCAGTTGTGTATTTTGCCTAACCACTCAATCCAGTGGTCGCGGTAAACCCTGCCGCTGAACTCCACCGTGAGCCTACCAAATGAGTGGTATGAACAAAGCCAAAATCAATGTCCGTTATGCCACTGCCGCTGACAACGCTCTGCTTGCCGAATTAGGCGCACGTACTTTTCATGATACCTTTGCCGTAGATAACACTACCGAGAACATGACGGCTTATCTCGCCGCTTCATTTAGTCCAGAAAAGCAAGCGGCGGAATTGGCCGATCCTGCATCCGTGTTCTTGATTGCAGAAGTCGAGGGCGTAACAGTGGGGTTCGCCAGATTAAAAGAAGGTCAACCTTCGGTGGGTATCACTGGTTTACGTCCAATTGAAATCGTTCGAATGTATGCGTGCAAAGAGTGGATTGGACATGGTGTTGGAGCAACCCTTTTAGAGGCTTGCCTCAACGAAGCTGAGAAGAGGGGCTGTGATACAATATGGCTAGATGTCTGGGAACACAACCCACGAGCGCGTGCCTTTTACCGTAAATGGGGCTTTGTAGAAGTGGGTACGCAGATCTTTCAACTAGGTGATGACCTCCAAAATGACCTGCTGATGCAGAGACCACTCAAGGCACAATGAGAAAAGGCGTTCCATGAAGAAGAAATGGGATGGTTCGATTTTTTGACACGGAAGATAAGTCTTGATAGTGTTAGGGAAATGGGGGAATGGGGTCAAACTTACAAAATACAATTAACGAAGTGCCAGCAGAGGGACGCATCTTCTTACCCTATATTCTCTATATTTTCTCACGGTGATCCGAGGTAAAAGAAGATTGGAATCTAGGTATCAGGTACTTTCACAGTTTCGAATGCTGAGCAGGGCTCTTATCGACGCTTCCTCAATTATCTACATGCAGAAGGCAGGTTTTTTTACGGAACTGGCCAATACAGTAAATCTCTATTCGCTGCCGGAGATCCTAGCTGAAGCGGGCTATGCCCATTTGTATATAAGACCTGTCGCCTGCGCCACAAACTCTTTTTCTAGTGATGAGAAATTGATCGCCACCGCTCTGAAACTGAGGTGGCCGGTCGTATCCGAGGACAAAAGCATTCTCTTGCACATGCAAAGGTCAAAACTTCCGTACTATAATGCCCTGATGATGCTAAACTTTCTGCTCTTCAGAAAGCGAATTGATCTGAAAAGGCATGCAATGTATTTTAGGCGGCTCAAACAGTGTGCATGGTATAGTCCCTATGTCTGGGAATACGGCAAGAATATCTACAATGCGATAGCTGATCTGTGAGAGGAGGTTCACGCATGATCAGTCGAATATGGCATGGTTGGACGAGTCGTCAAAACGCGGATACCTATGAAGAGTTACTTCGCGCTGAGATATTTCTTGGCATCGCGAAGCGATCAATCCAGGGTTACCGCGGTATACACTTGCTTCGTCGTGATGTTGATGATGAGGTGGAGTTCGTGACGGTAATGTGGTTTGATTCGCTGGATGCCGTGCGAGCGTTTGCGGGCGAAGATTACGAAGCTGCTGTCGTACCTCCCAAGGCGAGGCAACTCCTGTCAAGGTTTGACAGTCGTTCCGCACACTACCAAGTTATCGTAACCCCGGCTTGAGACAGGTTTTTGTAACAACCGCTAACATTTCGCTGCAGCGGATCCTTTGGTATACTCAGGACAAGCCCTTGGATGCTTTGATTTTACTCAGCATGGACCCTGAGCGCCGTCGATGGGCTCAGGGTCGATGGGTCGACACATTCCAGTCGTTCATGGCAGCTCAGCTCAGCCGTTAGCAGTAGTATACAATTTATTGCTCAAGTTGAAATGAACATTCGTCCATTCTTACCAGAGGATGCTGAATTCTGTACGAAAGTCCGCAGCAAAGCATTCATGCAAAAGTTCTATGGTGAGTTAACACCAGAGGAAGTGGTTGCCGGGGTGAATGCCTATACGCCAAAGGATTACATCCGATTGGCAGAGGAAATGCCGTGTTTCATCGTTGAGGAAAATGGTACCCCGCTCGGATTTTTCACACTAAAACGAAAGGATTTTAATACGGCTGAACTCTTCCTAATTTATGTTGATTTGGACAACCTCGGCAAAGGCATCGGTGCTGCTTGCATCAAGTATATTGAACATTGGCTGGCTTTGAATTGGAAAGAAGTTGATACGTTAATTGTCGATACCATCATCCCCAAATACAATAGTGGTTTCTATCAAAAAGTAGGCTTTATCCCCACTGAAGAGACATTTTGTGAATTGTCGGGATTAAGGGTGAGAGCCTTACGGTTAATTAAAGAACTCAATGTCTAATTTAATGAGCTAACAGCCGCCGAAGACAGACGCGGTAAACGCACCGCTGATCTCCAAAGTTTGAAGCTTCTTAACCAAACCAAGAGGAATCTTGAAATGGAAAGTACAAAACGTCCCATTTCTTTTTGGGTCATCACAGTATTTGTGATTGTATCAATGATATTGCTACTGATGGGCCAAACAATGGCCATATTCGATTATGAGTTTGCCGTAAAGCTTGGGTTACAAGAAGATGTTAAAGAGGTAAGTGAGTTTGGAGTACAAATCAACCGTGCATTCGGAGCAGGTGATACTTTTGTTTACATACCATTAATGGCCATTTCTTTGGTCGGGCTGTTTTTGAAGAAGCGTTGGTCGTTAGTAACCACAGCAGCAGTAATGGGAATATCAGCCTATTGGGCAACAACAGTGGCCTCCATGTTGCTTTTTTTACAAGGTGTCCCCAACTACAATCTTGAGCCAGGCCCGGAATATTGGCTATTTATTGGTGCATATGTAATCTTTGGGTGTTGGGGTATGGTCTATCTTATCTTTCGGGGAGACAGCATAATCAGTTAAGGTACAAAAGCTTCTAACAATTTACTCCACCTGACCCTCAAGAGCTGGCACTTTTTCGGACAGTTTGACTTTTACATCATACGGTTTCGCTGTTTCAATGTCACATTGATAAATCTTGTCCTTTAAGCATTCTTCTCCCAAATGTAATTGGGGTAAATTCTGTCAAAATATTACGGTGGTGAGGGACGACATGATTACTCTGAATGATGTGAAGGCCGCTCGCGAACGTATTGCCCTCTACGTAAAACGAACTCCCATAGAACGAAACCAATCCATAAGTGATCTGATCGGCACGAACGTGTATTTGAAGAAGGAGTTATTCCAGAAGACTGGATCATTTAAGCCGAGAGGGGCATTCAATAAGATGCTGAGAATGAATGCTCCCCTCAGGAGCGAAGGGGTCATTGCCATCAGTGGCGGCAATTTTGCTCAGGGAGTGGGGTATGCTGGCAATGTTCTGGGGGTTCGTTCTCGTATTCTGATGCCCGAATACACACCGAAGAACTATCTTGATGCAACAAAATCATATGGTGCAGAGGTTGAACTTCTTCCAGATATTGCAGCGTGTTTTGCGAAAGCAGAGCAATACAGGGAGAACGGGTGGACATTTTTTCATCCCTATGATGATCCACAGGTGATGGAAGGCTATGGGTCTATAGGCCTCGAATTGGTGGAGGATGTTCCTGATCTCACGGACGTTATTATTAGCATAGGTGGAGGAGGCCTGATGACGGGAATCACGGTGGCTGTTAGAGGATTGAAGCATCAGGTAAGGATATGGACCGTGGAGACCGCAGGTTCGGAAACAATGGGTGAAGCCCTTAAAGCCGGGAAAGCTGTTCATATTGAGCCGAAATCCCTTGCGAAGACCCTTGGTGCACCATATGTTGCGGAGGATGCCCTAAGAGTCGAAAAGGAGATGGTGGAGGGCCACATCATTGTCTCTGATAAGGAAGCGATCGAGGCGCAGAGGTTTATCCTGGAGAGGGCAAAAGTCCTGACTGAGCTTGCTGCTTCTTGTACATTGGTTGCCGCGCGAAAGTTGGTAAATCAATTCAGTGAGAACAGTCATGTAGCATTAGTTCTTTGTGGAGGCAATGTATCACTGGATCGATTATGTGAGTATAAGAAGGTTTTGGATGCCGCCTAACTATTTCCCGGAGAGGGACGCGCGAATTAATAGCACGGCCTTAGCTCGCAGCTGTTAGGTTGCCTGTTTCCCGATGACCCAACAATGGAATCCAAGCCTTTATGAGCGAAATGCCGCTTTCGTGGCGGAATATGGGCTTGAAGTAGTCAAACTGCTCAAACCTCGCCCTGGCGAGCGCTTTCTCGACGTTGGTTGCGGCGACGGCAGGCTTACCCAGGCGCTCGTCGCGGCCGGCTCCACCGTCGTTGGCGTAGACTCGAGTCCCCAGCAGGTCGAGGCCGCTCGAAAGTGCGGTCTTGATGTCCGGGTTATGGACGCGGAGTGCCTCGAGTTCACCAAAGAGTTCGACGCGGTATTCAGCAATGCCGCCCTCCACTGGGTCAAGCAGTCACAGAAGGTTGTCGAGGGTGTCTGGAGGGCACTTCGTGCAGGAGGGAGATTCGTCGGCGAACTCGGAGCTCACGGAAACGTCAAAACCATTTGCGGTGCGATCGCTGATGCGCTGGAGGATTGCGGTCTTGACTTCGCTCAACTGAACCCTTGGTATTTCCCGACCGCTCAGGAGTACCGGAGCCACCTTGAGGCCGTGGGTTTTCGAATCAACCTAATCCAAGCCTTCGAACGTCGAACGCCTTTGCCAGGCGATATTCTCGGGTGGTTAGAAACGTTCGCTCAGTCCTTCGTAGCGCCACTTCCGCTCTCTGATCGCCCCGAGTTCCTCGAAGATGTTCGCGATACCCTGCAACCACACCTACAGGATAACGATGGCACCTGGTTCGCCGACTACGTGCGTTTACGATTCGCAGCAACCAAGCCGCGATAGTCTTGCCGAACGCCGCCCGCAGAGTTCGGTACTTCTGGCGACCGGCAACCTAACCCATAACTTAAGTAGCACGAGACGTTCTTTTTTATTTGAGTATTTCCACCTTCTCCAGATACACGGGGAAGGTCACCATAGGGGATGACAATATAAAACCATGAAGATCTTGCTCTCATCGGGAAGCCTCTACACACTACCATTGGAAAAGGCCTTTCAGATCGCCTCCGAGGCGGGCTACGATGGTATGGAAGTCATCATTTCCGAAACCTTCGGGCAGGATGAGGGCCACAGTCTCCTTAGTAAGTTGCAGAAGGTTCTCCCCATCTATGTCCTCCACGCCCCTTTCCATGTCATTCCGGGCTGGGGAGATCGCATAACGGCACTCCTCAAGACCATCGAGCTTGCCAAGAGGATTTCCGTTCCCATGGTTAATTTTCATCCCCCAAGATGGCTCGATTTGGAGATCACGTTTTGGCGGTGGGTGTACACGGTGGAGGATTTTCAAAGGGAGCTGGGAGGGAGGAAAATAGCCATCGCCATGGAGAACATGCCCTATAGGGGAAAGTTACTGAGGTTTAACCCGAACATTCTGGGGAGGACCGGGGACGCGGTTCGTTTTATCGAGAGGAAGAACCTCTATTTCACCTTCGACTGCACCCATATGGGAACGGCCAAGGCGGACTTTGAGGGGGATTTCCTCCGATTGTACCGAACGAAACGGATTAAGAACATCCATTTCAGCGATTACCGAAACCAGGGGGAGCACCTCCTTCCCGGCCGTGGCACCTTACCCCTTGCGGGTTTATTGGAATACCTCAAGGAGTCCGGTTATGATGAGATGATCACCCTCGAAATTATCCCCCAGGAGCTGCCGGGGGATGAAGTGGCCATCAATGAGGCCTTGAAGGAGGTGGCCCTTCATATAAGAGGCGAGTTGACATAAGGCCCTCAGGATATCCTGAGAGGGTTGGAAAGTCTGGGTTTGACAGGAGCCGTACCTCCTGTTACTATTCATTCGCCCATGTGGATGGAGTAGCTCATGGCCAAGGTGAAGACTCAATTCGTTTGCCAATCCTGCGGCTACCGGACTCCCAAGTGGCTGGGGAGGTGTCCGGACTGTGCCACGTGGAACAGCCTGGTGGAAGAGCAGCTGGTCGAAACCCCGAAAGCCAAGCGGGAAGGCTGGGGTTTGTCGACTGATCAACCTTCAAAGCCCATCACGGAATTAGAGGCCGAAGAGGGCAAGAGGTTGAAGACCCGGATCGAGGAATTCGACCGGGTTTTGGGAGGGGGGATTGTCGAAGGATCCATCGTCTTGATCGGTGGTGATCCGGGAATCGGGAAATCGACCCTTCTCCTCCAGGTATCGGATCGGCTCTCCCGGGAAGACCTAAAGGTCTTGTATGTGTCCGGTGAGGAATCACCGAGGCAAACCAAGATTCGGGGAGAGCGGCTGGGAATTCACGGCCCCAACCTGTTGGTGCTTTCGGAGACGGCTGTCGAGGAAATCTTCCAAGAAATCCAGAAACTCAAACCCTCTGTCCTGATCATCGATTCCATCCAGGCTATCTTCACATCAGAGCTCCAGTCGGCTCCTGGATCCATTAGTCAGGTCCGGGAGTCATCGGCTAGATTGATGCAGCTTGCCAAAGGAACGGGAATCCCTATCTTTCTGATCGGACATGTTACGAAAGAGGGAGCCATAGCTGGCCCTCGAGTCGTGGAACACATGGTGGATACGGTGTTGTATTTCGAAGGGGGAGCGAGCCATCCGTATCGGATCCTCAGGGCGGTGAAGAATAGATTTGGACCCACCAACGAGATCGGAGTCTTCGAGATGAAGGAGTCCGGCCTGGAAGAGGTCCTCAGCCCCTCGGAAATTTTCTTGTCAGAAAGGCCCGAAAACGTCTCGGGCTCCGTGGTGGTTCCATCCATGGAGGGAACTCGCCCGATCCTGGTGGAGATTCAGGCCCTTGTTACCTCAACAAGTTTGGCCGTTCCGCGCAGGACGGCCATGGGGGTTGATTACAACCGCCTCTCACTCCTGGTGGCCGTTTTGGAGAAGAGGATGGGATTCAAATTGTATAACCAGGACATCTTTTTGAACGTGGCTGGTGGGATAAAGGTTGATGAGCCCGCGATGGATCTGGGAATTACCATATCCGTTGCCTCCAGCTTCCTGGATAAACCGATTCATCCCCAAACCGTCGTTTTCGGGGAGGTTGGGCTAACCGGAGAGGTGAGGGGGATTAGCCAGGCAGAGGTCCGGGTGAGGGAGTCGGTCAAACTTGGGTTCGAACGCTGTGTCCTCCCCAAGACAAATCGGGAGAGGATGAAAAAGGGAGATTCCATCCAACTGAAGGGAGTTGAATCCCTGCGGGAAGTCATAAAGCTCCTTTTCTGACCTAATAGAGAACTCTGAAAAAGTCGTGCTCGGAGCCCCTTTTTCGGGTTTTTCAGCGATCTCATAGTTTTATGTTGACAAACATCAATTCCCTTGAAGCGAAGCATGAAGATTATTTTGGTATCCGTCGTTAGCGAAGGTTCCAGTCGGTGGGGGATGCCCATGTTTGGAAAAAGGAAGTTCATCATTTTCTCCATTTTGGTTTTCGCTGCCGTAACCTTTCCATCGGCCCTCCGGGCGGAAAGATGGAGCCGGAAATATATCAACTCCCTGCCCGACTCTGCCTTCGCATCAATTGAATATAACTCTCACGGGAAGAGGGTGCGATACCTCCCCCATCACGATCATACGGGCAAAATCGACCTTCCCCATTTGTGGAACGCCCTGGCCCGAATCAACCAGGTCAAATGGATAGACCCCAAGGGTGGGGCGATTGCCCGGAATCACCTGGAGGAGCATGCGCGGGAGTACAAAAGGAGAGTATTAGAAGATAGGGAACGTCGATTTCCCATCAATATTAATGAAGCCACGATGGAGGAACTGATGAGCCTCCCTTACATTGGGGAGGCAAAGGCCGGAGCCATTATCGATTACCGAACCCAGAGGGGTCCCTTCCAATCCATCCAAGACGTAACTGAGGTGAGGGGCATCGGGCCGAAGATTTTTGAGGAGATCAGGGACTCCATAACCGTAAAGAATTAGGAAGAAAATACTTACCGATGAAAGGGCTTCCAAAAAAGGAAGGCAGGGCTTGAAATGAATGTGAAGCAAGAGTTCAGCCGATTGCTTGAAGATGATAAGATTATCATTGCCCCTGGATGTTATGACGCTGTGTCGGCAAAGATCATCGAGAACCTGGGATTCAAATGCGCATACCTCGGTGGGTACACCATAGGTGCCGTCTTGGGGACCACGGAGCCGCTCACCACCCTTGATGAAACCGTTCGTTTCGCTTCATACATCACCCCTCGAATCACCATCCCCCTTATCGTCGATGGAGATGCAGGCTTCGGAGATGCCACTCACGTCACGAGGGCAGTTCGAGAGTTTGAACGAGCAGGGGTGGCCGCAATCCACATTGAAGATCAGGTCTTCCCCAAACGGGCCCACTACCATTTGGACAGAAAGTACGTCATTCCCATGGACGAAATGGTGGAAAAGATCCGATTTGCCGTTCAAGCGCGGCAGGATGAGAATTTTCACATCATCGCAAGAACCGATGCACGAGATGCGGAAAATGCGGGCGGGATTGAGGTGGCAATAGACAGGGTAAACGCATATGTGGATGCCGGTGCTACTGTCGCCATGCCATACGGCTCGGCAATCCCCGACCTTGCGGAGGCCGAAGATGCAATCCGCTCCATTAAAGCTCCAGTACTGTTGATTTACTCGGAGGGAAAAGTGGGACGTCCCACTCCTACCGTCAGCCAGTACGAGAGTATCGGCTGCAAGATCGTGATCTATAATATCACGGCACTGCTGCTTGCGGCCCAGTCGACCAGGGAAGTATATAGCAGGCTGATGCAAACGGGGTCAACCGGCACGGACCTCAATGAGATGGGCCGGATCAGAAAAGATGTGGAAGAGGCAATCGGCCTTCCGGATTTATACCGAATCGAGAAGGACACAAAAAAAAGCTGACGGACGTTTCATCAGATGGGTTTTGGAGGCTATCCCGAGATGAACCGGCGAATTCGATCAAGAATGGCTTGTGTGAGGCTCTGGGTAGTGGCCTTCCCTCCCAGGTCGGGTGTATGATTGTTCGGGCTCAGGAGCGCATCGTCCACAGCACGCTCGATGGCGGCAGCCGCGCGGTCTTCCTTCAAGTGTCTCAGCATCAGCGCACCACTCAGTATTTGTGACACCGGGTTGGCAATGCCCTTTCCGGCGATGTCCGGCGCCGAGCCGTGTACGGGCTCGAAGAGGGATGCTTCTGTCCCATAGGTAGCCCCCGCCCCAAGACCGAGACTCCCCGCTGCGGAGGAGCAGAGGTCTGACATTATATCCCCGTACTGATTGGGCATGACGGCGACATCAAAGAGCGACGGACGGGCAACAACGAGAGCGCAGGCGGCATCGATAAACTGTTCGCCGAACTCGATCTCTGGATATTCCTGGGCGACTTCGCGCGCCACCTTTACGAAGAGTCCGTCAGTTTGCTTAAGCACGTTGGCCTTATGGATGGCTGTGACCTTGTGCCTTCCATGGGATTTGGTAAACTCAAAGGCGAAGCGGACAACCATTTCAGATGCCTTACGGCTGATGATCTTCAGGGCCACCGCCGTGTCATCTCCGGCGGTATACTCACTCGCCACATACACATCCTCGCTGATCTCCCGAACGATTACCATGTCAATACCCTGAATGGGTGCCGGAACACCTGGGAAATTTCTGGCCAACCGAATCGCGGCAAATCCACCCCCCTCTCTCCTCAGGGCATTTGTCGCGCTGTTGTATGACTTTGGTGGTCTGCCTCCCGGGATGCCCCGCCTCCACCCGGGCGATACAACTGCATCTTCCATTTCGACGGTGAATGGGCCTTTGAATCCCACACCGCACTCGATATAGGACTCCAGAGCCTCATCCGGCAATGGGGTTCCCAGTTCCTGACGGGTCCCTTCTCCCCCTTTTAGCTCAACCCAATGAACGTCGACCCCGGTAGATTCAATGATCTGCACGGCTGCACGTGTAATTTCGGGGCCAATCCCATCCCCTCGCATGAGAGCGATGTTGTGCATAGGACCTCCTTGCGGGAATCCATGGTTGATACCCCCCAATGTGATTCAGGTGGCCGCAGGGATAAAGACCCTTTCGGTCATTCGTGCATCCCTCAAGGCGTGGGGGTTTTCGTTTCGCTGCCGAGATCTCACGCCTGACGAAGGGAGGAGATCCCATCGGGGCCCTAACTTTTGGGAACTTCGCCGGCGAACTGCTTTTCCAGATCGAGCATCTCCTTGTAGCCTATGAGCTCGTACAACTCATCCCGGGTGAACATGCGCTCCAAGAATCGCTTTTGAGTCCCAGTGCTCCGAATCTCAGTGAACAGCTCGTAAATGGCTTTAATGGTAATCCGCATGGCCGAGACGGGGTAGATGACCATGCGGTAGCCCATTTCCTGGAACTGCTTGGCCGTGAGGTATGGCGTCTTTCCGTACTCGGTCATGTTAACCAGCAGGGGTCCACGTACTTGTCGGGCGTAAGCGCGAAACTCCTCCTCCGATTCAAGGGCTTCAGGGAAGATCATGTCAGCCCCGGCATCCAGGTAGGCTTTTCCCCGGCGTACGGCCTCGTCGAACCCGAGCGGCGCCCTCGCATCCACACGGGCAATAATGAGAAAATCGGGGTCCGTTCTGGCGTGGCAGGCAGCGCGGATCTTTCCCATCATCTCCTCCATGGCGATGATCTCTTTACCATCCAGATGTCCGCACCGTTTGGGCATCACCTGGTCCTCGATATGGATACCCGAGATTCCGGCCTGTTGGAATTCCACAACGGTTCGCATAACGTTGAGAACCCCGCCGTAGCCCGTATCGGCATCAGAGACGATGGGTAGCGTCGTTGCCCTGGCGATTCGGGCTGCGTTCTGGACCATCTCGGTGAGGGTGATGATGCTGTGGTCCGGCATTCCCAGTTGGGTATTGACGGTTCCGGCCCCCGTCATGTAAATCGCCTCAAAATTGCACTTCTCGGCTATTCGGGCGGTTAGCGCGTCGTGGGCCCCGGGGGCCATAAGGATTTCTTCCCTCGAAAGCAACTCTCGAAGGCGTGCACTTCTCGTGGACATAACGTAACTCCTCCTCACAATTCCGGGTCGCCCGCCAGAACGGTCTGGCGAAGGTGTTCCAGCAGTCCTCCTTTCCGGAGGATATCCAGCAGGAATTCAGGCTTGCGCTCTGCCTGCAGCGTCTTTCCGGTTTTCCCTGTCTTGACCATTCCGCTCTCAAGGTCAACCTCCAGATGGTCTCCAGTTGTAACATGCTCGGATATTCCCGGACATGCCACAACGGGGAGGCCCACGTTGATGGCATTTCGGTAAAAAATGCGGCCGAAGGAATCCGCAACCACCACGGCCACTCCCAGGGCCTTGAGGGCCATGGGGGCCTCCTCGCGGGACGAGCCGCACCCAAAGTTCTTCCCGGCCACCAATAAGTCGCCATTTCGGAACGTACGGTGGAATCCGGGCTGGATTCCCTCCATGGCAATCTCTTTCAGTTTTTCCGGGGGAAGATATCGTGTGAGATACACACTCGGGACAATGGCGTCGGTGCTGACGTCAGAGCCGAAAACCCATGCCTTCCCTTTGATGATCATCATGATCGTAAGCCCAGAAGAGTTATCAAAATTCCCTTGGATCCGCGATGCAGCCAGTCAAGGCTGAGGTTGCCACCGTTGCTGGCGATGCGAGATATACTTCGGCTTCTCGACTTCCCCTGCGGCCTCGGAAGTTGCGGTTGGTGGAGGAGATGCTTATCTCTCCGTCCCCAAGGAGGTCCATATGCATTGAGGCGCACGAGGCGCAGTTGGGGTTGACCACCACAGCGCCTGCTTCCACCAGTGTCTCCAACACGCAACCGCGCAAGGCAGCCAGGTAGGTTTCCGTGGAGGCAGGAGCTACCACCATCCGGACCCGGGGGTGGATTCGCCGGCCTCGGAGGATCTCCGCAGCGACCTGGAGGTCCTCAAGACGCCCGTTGGTGCAAGAACCGAGAAAGGCATCGTGGATCTCGCGGCCGGCAACCTCCGTGACGGGGACCACATTATCGACGGCGTGGGGGCAGGAGAGCTGAGGGACGAGCGCGGATAAATCCATCTCCAGCACCGCCTCAAACTCGGTATTCGGGTCGCTCACCACGGGTTTCATGGAGCCCTTCACCCGGGGGCGAAGGTAAGAGAGGACGACCTCATCCGCGGCAAAGAAACCTGCTTTTGCCCCCACCTCAACCGACATGTTTGCCATGACCATTCGGCCCGCTAGGCTCATGGCGTTGGCGCCAGGCCCTCTGAATTCCAGGCCCTTGTATTGAGCCCCGTCGGAACGGAGACGACCCACGAGGTGAAGCATGGCATCCTTGGGAGCCACCCGGTGTGGCAAATGGCCTTCCATGTGCACGGCTATAACCGGTGGGACTTTAAGCCAGATAGTGCCCGTCAGGAGGACGCCCGTGGCCTCGGTAACACCTATGCCGGAGGCAAACGCGCCAAAGGCTCCATTGGTGGTGGTATGAGAGTCGGTCCCCACGACGAGCAGGCCTGGCTCCACGTGACCCTTCTCGGAGAGCACCTGGTGACAGATTCCCACATTGATGTCGTACAAAATGGCCTGTTCGGAGAAGCATTCCCGAACGCGACGCTGGGCGTTGGCGGTTTCTATTTTGGACGGCGGGACTTCGTGGTCGAATACGACCACCACCTTCTCTCTGTCCATTCGGATTCGCGGATTGCCCAGCTCTCGAAGGTTGTCGACCACACGGGGGCCCTGGCGTTCGGTGATCATAATGCGGTCAACCGCCGCATCAACGATTTCCCCTGCCACTACCTCTTTTTTGCCCGAAGCTCTGGCCAGGATTTTTTCCAGCGCGTTCAAAGAACCACCTGGATCGAGGAAGGATAAGGAGTGTATTCCAATGGTAGTTCTAATTCATGCCGATCAGGAGTACATCCTTTGGCTGGATGTGGATATAGACATTGGCGCCGCACTCTGCATCCACGACGAAGGGTGTACGGCACCGCAACTCCTTGTCCTCAACCCGAACGACCATGTCGAAGAGCCCTCCGAGGAAGTTCTTGCGCTCCAGCCGAGCCCTCCACGTATTGACCTCCTGGTCCGGCTTGCTCGTATGAATCTGGATATTCTCAGGCCGCACGGAGGCCAGCACCCGTCGACCCGTCGGGAAATCCGTGCGCGTCGTGTGAATAGGACCCGGAAAACCTTCCTCCTGGATATCCACCACGGAAATCCCCTTATCCTGGGTGCGGACCGTTCCGCCCAGGAAGTTGATCTTGCCGATGAAATCGGCAACGAACTCGTTGTGCGGATTGAAGTATATCTCCTCGGGACCCCCACGCTGGACAGCCTGCCCTTGATCCATGACCAACACCTCATCGCTGAGGACCATGGCCTCCTCCTGATCGTGGGTTACATAGATCGTGGTTATGCCCAGTTTTCTCTGAAGGTCGAGGATTTCGAAGCGCATCCGCTCCCTCAACTTGGCGTCCAAGTTGCTGAGGGGCTCATCCAGCAGCAATACTGCCGGGTCATACACGATTGCCCGCGCGAATGCTACACGCTGCTGCTGGCCGCCGCTGACGGCGCTGGGTAGCCGATCCTTCAATTCCTGGATGCCCACCATGCTCATCGCCCGCTCCACCCGCTCATCGACCTCGCCGCGCGACATCCTGCGGATCCTCAGCGGAAAGGCGATATTCTCGTAGACCGTCATGTGGGGCCATACGGCGTAAGACTGAAAGACCATTCCCATGTCGCGTTTCTGCGGGGAGAGATTGATCTTCTCCTTGGAGTCGAAGATGATCTGGTCTCCGATCCAGATCGTGCCCTCGTCGGCGTTCTCGAAGCCGGCCACGCAGCGCAAGGTGGTGGTTTTTCCACAGCCCGACGGCCCAAGGAACGTGACGATCTTTCCTTCCGCAATGGTGGCGTCGATCCCGGCGACCGCGGTCACCTCCCCGAACCGCTTGATGAGTTTCTCGATCTTGACTTGTGGCATGAGCTCCAAACCTCCTCTTTACCTAAAAGCCCTCAATAAAACGCCGGTTTCACCGGCCGGAGTCTGAACCTTTGTTCATCAGTATCGTGTAGTTATCTAGTTATCGCACTACCTCGGTAATGCGGATCTTGAAGATCACCGAAAACAGAACCAATGTCGCCGTAGTGATACCGAGGTGTATTGCCCCGATGGCCGCGAGGTTGGGAAACATCCCATCGTGCCACAGGTCAAACATGGTCACGCTGAGCACCTCGGTCCCGCTGGAATACAAGAGGATGGAGCAGCTCAGCTCACGGATGAACGATACATAGAGTAAGATATAAGCCGCCACCAGCCCTGGCTTGAGCAACGGGAGGGAGATGGAGCGGAATGTTCTCACCCACGATGCCCCGGATATGTTGGCCGACTCCTCCAATTCCTTGTCGATCTGCCTCAGGGTGCTCTCTATGGACCGAAGGCTATAGGGAAGGTAGCGGGAGATGTACGCAACCATGAGAATCCAGATCGTGCCGTAGATGGGATAATGAATCCACGCCCACAAGTAGGCGACACCCAGAATCAGCCCGGGGATGGCCACGGGGAGGGTGGCGACGGTGTCCAGGATATCCTTTCCAAAAGCCTTCGTTCTCACCACCACCCATGCGATGACAGCGGTGATCAGTACTGCCAAGGCCGCTCCCCCGATGGACAGAAAGAGAGAGTTCTTTATGGCAACCCACGTGATGGGATACTCGAAGAGGATGTACCGCCAGTTGTCCAGGGTTAAATACTTCAACTTGGGGTGAATGCTCCAATATGAAAAAAAGGAGATGGCTACAAAGGTCCCAAAGGGGAGAACCACAGCGAAGATGATGTAGCTCAGCAAATAGCCCAGCGTCAAATAGCGCCACCGTCCCAGGGGAATGACGTGAGGCCTGAAGCTCTTGCCGGCTACCGTTACGAACTCCCTGCGTTTCAAATAGCGGGTCCGCAGGATAACGAGGCCGCCGGTCATGGTCAGCATGACCATGGCAACGGTGGCCGCCATGGAGTAGTCCTCCGGATACTGCTGGAGCAAGTAGAATATCCGGGTAGTGAGCACGAACCAACGCTGGGTCATCCCAAGGACGCTGGGCACCCCGAACTGTTCGGCTGCCGCGACGAAGATCAACAAGGCCGACGCCATGATCCCCGGCGCCATCAGGGGGAGGGTGATGCGACGCATTGTCTGAAACTTGGTGGCACCCGAGCTCAGGGCCGCCTCCTCCAGCGTGGGGTCCATGTTGCGAAGCGTCCCCGAAACGATGAGAAATGCGTAGGGTGAATAGTAGAGCCCCATCACCCAGCACATGCCCCAGGGCCCGAAGACCTCGAAGGGCCGTACGCCGAAGATCCATTCTATCCATCCATTGAGCAGGCCGTAATCTCGGGAGGCCAGTCCCGTCCAAGCCAGTGCGCCAATGAAGGGGGAGAGGAAAAACGGCACGATCAGGGGAATTTCCAGTTTGCCGATCCACGGGGTATCGGTCCTGGTGACGATCCAGCCCATGCTCACCCCGAGGAAAAGGGCGAGCAGCGTGCCCCCCAGTGATATCCATATCGTGTGGCCAAAGGCCACCCAGAACCAGGAGCTCTGAAACATCTTCGTATAATTATTGAATGACAGGGGCGACGGTTCACCCGGAGGCGCGGACTTGAACGTCCCGTAGACCATGATGGAGAGGGGGTAGATGACGGTTAGGCCGATGAGGACGGCAATGACCATCACGAGTATAGAGTCTCTCCGGGAAAGAACACGGAGAACTGGTAGCAGGCGTTTCATGGCATATCGTTCTCGCCTAATGGTGGATGGTGAACTCCACCGGATGGGTCCTTAAACCCGCACGAGGGAATCCCGGCCGGGCTGGCAAGAACCACCCCGGCCGGAAGGCATCTCTTGGATGGAAGAAGTTAACCCTTGGCCCTCGCCCTCTTTTTGGCCTCACCGAAGACCTTTTCGAACTTCTCAAGCAGGGCCGTCCTGTCCTTGTCCATCTGGGCATAGTCGATCTTGATGATGTTCAAGTCATCGTATCCGGGGAGGTACTTCCACTTCATTCCGCCGGTCTTGCGGCCGGTGTTGCTGTATCCTCCCCTCTGAAAGGCCTGGCATCCCTCCGAGGCGAGGAAGTAGTTGTAGAGGAGCTTGGCCGCGTTGGGATGGGGGGCTTCCTTAATAATGGCCGCTGGTCCCGGGCCCACTGCGACACCCTCTTTGGGAAAGTGAGCCTTGACGGGTAATTTTTTAGCCATAGCCCTATTGAGGCGGTAATCCAATTGCTCCACGGAGATGGGGTATTTCCCGGCCATCATCTCCTTGTCCATCCCGCCGTGGCTGGTAAATGTTCCGACATCCGCCTCACCCCATATACGATACCACTCCCACGCGGTATCTCCCCACTTTTGTGTGAGGGAATAGAGCCAGGTCAGCGCGTTGGCGCTACCATTTGGATCGCCGCAGGCAATCTTGCCGAACCACTTCTTCTGCTTGGCGATTTCCGCAGCTTGAACCCATGTCTTGGGAGCCTCCTCATCCTTGACAATATCGGTGTTCCACGCTATGGCCATGGTCGTGAATCGTACGGGTGCGAAGTGTTCCGGGTCCGTCCAGTCCTCCCGGTAATGCTTAACTTCGGGGGAGGTGTAGGTCATAAACCTGCCCTCGTCCCTCATGGAAAGGAATCTCCCGTACAGGGAGGTGTGGAATACATCGCAGACCCGCTTTTTCGCACGGTACTCGGTATCCAATCTCGTGTGGCACTTGACGCTGCCCGCCCGGAAGACATTGCACTTGACGCCGGGATATTTTTTATTGAATGCCTTTTGCAGCGAGGTTCCGGCCGGGGTTGAAGATGATTGGTAGAGGGTGACCTGTCCCTCCTTCTTTGCAGCGGCGTAGAGCTTATCCTGCTCGGCCAACGTGGCGTCGTCCATTGGCTCAACAGCGGCCTCGGCGATCAGCGCCTCTAATGGGTTGATGCCGAGCATGGCCGCCCCGCCGACGATCCCCGTCGTTTTTATGAATTCACGACGGTCCATGCCGAAAAGATAGTCTCTTTCTTTTTTCTTCATGATGTCCTCCTTCCTTGTTCATGTATCCAAAATCTTGGGTCCGGGCCATACTGGAATCCCTCATGCAAGCCCGGAACCGAGGTCTCCAGCCAGGGGTAATGAAATTTACCCCAAAAGAGCGTCTGGAGCGCTATACCACGCTGTAGCGAAACCGCATAATAGCGTGTGGGAAAAGTTTTGTCAAGGGATATTTTTTCAAGTGTCACTTGAAATGCACATAACCAAGAATAAATCCCGATCAAATCGAAGCCCCATAGCTTCAGGATGCCTATTTTTTGAGCACGGGTTTGGGGAACGAGACGCCTACGTCCTCGCCCTCCCGGCGCAGCTCCTCGGCTACCTCCGGGGGTACCGGAATGCCGGCCACGCGCCTCTTGGCTTCCTCGTGCTCCTCGAGCTCTCCCGGCATGAGGATTTCGTCAACCCCCCGGGCCTTTGGGGAGCTCCTGTATCGCTCGATCATCGTATCCATACGGTCCTTGAACTCCTCGATGGACATGAAGAGGTCGGCCGGGATGGCCATGAAGACATGCCCGAGGCGCTGTGGTCCCGAGAAATCCCCGTACAGGGACCGCATCTCGCCGGCGAATGCCGCCCCCGTGAAAACACCCCCCATGATCTCCATCCAGAGGGCGAGTCCCGAGCCCTTGTACCCGCCGAACGGAAGGACTGTCCCGCCGTCCAAAACCTTCAACCCGTCGGTGCTCGGCCGCCCCTCGGCATCAAGGCCGATACCCTCTGGAATTGGTTTCCCTCGAAGACCCGCAAGCCTAATCTTGCCGCGGGCGATAACGCTCATAGCCATGTCGAGAACGAAGGGGGGCCGCCGCCCCGCCGGAACGCCCACGGCAATGGGGTTAACTCCGAGGACGGGCTTGCTGCCTCCCCAGGGGGCCATACCCGGAGATGCATTGGTAAAGGCAAACCCGATGCAGTCTTCCGAGATGGCCTGGAGCACGTAGTACGCTGCCATGCCGTAGTGCGTGCTTCGCCGCACGCCGGCAAGTCCCATGCCCGATTCTCTCGCGATGGCAATTGCTTCCGCCATGGCGCGCGTTCCAACGATCATTCCCATACCGTCGTCGCCGTCCACAAGCGAGGCGGCAGGGGCAACCCTGTTCGCTCGAATGTTCGGCCTGGGGTTCACCAGTTTGAGGCGAAGTCTTTTGGCATAGATTGGTATTCGGGATACGCCATGACTGTCCACGCCCCGAAGGTTAGCTTTCACAAGGCAGTCCGCAACGAGGGAAGCATCTTCGGATGAAAGCCCTAGACGGTTGAAGATCCCGCTGGTGAAAGTCCTGAGGTCATCCGGGGAAATGTGGATGAGATCCCGTGTCATCTTCGTGTCTCCTCCAAACTTCGCGCTCGGAAGGGCTGGGACTCGGCCGTTCCGCCGACGGTTTGCCCTCACGCTCCACCCGCCTCGAAGGAAAATCATCAAAACCCGTTTTTCTGGTGAAGTGAACATAGGAAATATGGAGTTGTTTGTAAAGGGAAAAAATGGTGAAAATGTGAATGTAATGTGATTCAGGGTCCGCATGAGTTACATCGAGTGTGGGCTCCCCCATCTCCCAACTCCTTCCCCTCTTACCTTGACTTGCTTTGCTGCTTATAATAGCTTTGTGGCAAGCGGGTTCCACATAACTACTCTTAAAAAGCGTAATCCTAAATGCAGCCATTTTTAGGGATTCCGGGAAGGAGCGAAACAGTTCCCTTTACGTATGGCGGGCAGTTAACTATAGAGGGGTAGCCAGAGAGGGGTAGCCAGGAGTTTTGCTATAATTGGTCTTAGTGAGATGGCAGCGTCTGCTTTTCCCCTTTCATCAAACGAATGTGCATGATGTGCGTTGCACTCCTGAATATTCCCTAGAAGGGGATATGTATACCAATCCGGAAAGGCTGGTTCTCTCAATTAACATTCGAAAGCCGAAAAATGGGAAATGAGCAGAGGAATATGGCATATCCTGAAAGCATGATGGAGTCGATCAAGCGGCTCGAAGCAACGCGAGAGACGAGGATGAAGCAGGGGATTCCCCTCTTGAGCTTATCCGAGAGGGAAGTGCTTCTCAAGCAATATCACCCGGACTACCGGGAGGGGGTAAGGAGGGAGATTCAGGTAGGCGTCAATAAGGGTGAGATGATACCCAGCGAGCTGGCTGATCTCTTTGAAGGGCAGAGCATGGTCGTTCCAGAACAGTTCGATCTCTCCAACCCGAAATATGAAACCGATGTCCTGGTGGTTGGTGGAGGTGGCGGTGGTGTAACCGCGTCGCTCTTTGCCAAGGAAAATGGAGCCACAGTAATCCTCGCTACTAAAATGAGAATTGGAGACTCAAACACGATCATGGCCGAGGGGGGGATTCAAGCAGCTACCGCTCAGTATGATTCGCCCGCCCTCCATTACCTGGACACAATGGGAGGGGGTGGATTCCATAACCACCCCGAATTGGTTCGAGCCCTTGCTCTCGATGCACCCATGATCCTTGATTGGTTGACTCAGCTAGGGGTCATGTTTGATCGGGGGCCCGATGGCGAATACCTCGCTTCTTTTGCCGGAGGCCAATGTCGAAGGCGAGTTCACTCCGCAGCGGACTACAGTGGCCTGGAGATGATGCGGGTGCTCCGCGATGAGCTCTATACCCGGGAAATTGAAGTCCTGGAATTCACTGCTGCGATAGAATTAGTTTGTGATGAATCCGGGAGTTGCGCTGGGGCAATCTGTCTCAATTTAGATACGGACGAACAGTTTCTCATCAAGGCCAAGACAGTAGTGTTGGCCACGGGCGGGATTGGTCGAATACATATTCAAAATTTCCCAACGACGAACCACTATGGGGCCACGGCAGATGGACTGGTGCTCGCTAACCGTGCCGGTGCTAAGCTGGTCTTCCTCGACGCCACTCAATTTCATCCTACTGGTACCGCTTACCCCGAACAGATCCTCGGGTTACTGGTTTCAGAAGCCTTTCGAGGGTGGAGCGCCCAGCTTGTGAATGTTGAAGGTGAAAGATTCATCAATGAACTCGAGACACGAGATATCACTTCTTCGGCAGTGATCAGGGAAGTGATGGACAGGAAGAAGGGAGTAGAAACCCCAACCGGGATGGTGGGGGTGTGGTTAGATACGCCGCTCGTGGATATTGCCAAGGGAAACGGAACGATTCATCGAGTTTTCCCTCATCTCTTTCACCGATTCAAGACCTTCGGGATTGACATCACGCAATTCCCCGTCCTGGTCTATCCCACGCAACACTACCAAAATGGGGGTATTCAAATCGATGTCAATGGAGAAAGTACGGTGAGAAATCTGTTTGTAGCTGGAGAGGCTTCAGGAGGCGTACACGGACGAAACCGATTGGGAGGAAATTCCCTCTTAGATATTTTTGTCTTCGGGAGAAGGGTTGGGATTACAGCCGCTCACAGATCCAAGGAAATCGAAAATGGGAAGCTCACCCTCCACCACGTCAAGGAATATCAGGGTGCTTTGAAAAAGCTCGGAATTCAGAAGAAACTGAGGTCTCCCCTGATCTTTCCGGATTATCGATTTGAAGGGGCACTCACGCGGGTTCACCAATAGAGTAATCGTGCTCATATATCAGGGACGCAGCGATGAAGACTCGAAGAAAAGGACGGCCTAAGAAAAAAGGGTTTATACCCATTTACATCTTTGGAAAACGGTATGAAGTTCCTGAGACCCTCACGATTCAAAAGGCCATGGAGTATGTAGGCTACCAGTTTGTGAGAAACTGTGGGTGCAGAGGGGGAATCTGCGGCGCCTGCGTGACCGAATATCGCACTCCCGGCGATTATAAATTGAAAATCGCGTTAGCTTGCCAGACGGTAATTGAACCGGAGATGCAGCTTACCCAAATCGGCTTCGTCCCATCGCATAAAGAACCCTATGAGCTTAGCTCCCTCCATGGAGATGATTCGATCTTAGTCAAGATATACCCCGAATTATTGAGATGTCTTCAGTGCAATACCTGCACCCGTGTCTGCCCGCAAGAGATCAAGGTGATGGATTACATCGCCGCGGCCATGAGGGGAGATATCAAGGAAGTAGCTGAGCTTTCCTTCGAATGCATTATGTGCGGAACCTGCGCGTCTAAATGTCCTGCGGAGCTCTCCCAACATCAGATCAGCATACTGGCCCGGAGGGTTTATGGGAGATATATCCTCCCTCCTTCCAAGAACCTTCAGGCGAGGATTCGAGAGATCGAAGAGGGAAGATTCGAACCGGTCCTCGATAGGCTGGTAGAACTGGATAAGGAGAAACTCAAGGGGATCTATTCACAGAGGGAGCAAGAGCCTCAAGACAGCCGCGATTGGAAACCAGAAGACTTGGATTTCCCTCAGAATCAATCGACCTGATCAAGATCGCCTGATAGTACTGACTCTCATCCGTACCATTGCAATTATGGGGCAGGTGAAATAAGGTGGTGGGAACTCACACATTTCCCTGGTAACGAAAATATCCTTGTTATTCCATCACTCATAAGGAGAGGAGGCAGCATGGCGGAACAGAAAGGGGTCATCGAATACACCGCGGAGGGAAAACTGGTGGTGCCGGACTTTCCCATCATTCCTTTTATTGAAGGAGATGGGACTGGCCCCGATATTTGGCGGGCCACCCAGCCGATCCTGGATGAGGCCATATCCGGGGCCTATGGGGGAACCCGGAAGATCCATTGGCTTGCCGTCCTCGCCGGGGAAAAGGCTTATGCCCAAACCGGCGAATGGCTCCCGGAGGAGACCCTGGAGCAGATAGAGACTCATCGGGTCGCCATCAAGGGGCCTCTCACCACGCCCGTGGGAGGCGGCTTCCGAAGTCTCAACGTGGCACTCCGCCAGGAGCTGGAGCTTTATGCCTGCATTCGTCCGGTGAAATATATTCCGGGCATCCCGAGCCCCCTTCGGCGCCCGCAAGAAGTGGATATGGTGGTCTTCCGAGAAAATACCGAGGATGTCTATGCAGGTCTGGAGTGGGAGGCGGGTTCACCCATGGCCGGCAAGCTTATCGACCTGGTCAGGCAGGAGGTCAACCGGGAGATCCGAGCAGACTCCGGCATAGGATTGAAGCCGATCAGCCAAACGGGGACAGCCCGCCTCGTGCGGATGGCCATTACCTATGCCCTGGACCACAAGAGAAAGAGCGTAACCCTGGTGCACAAGGGAAACATCATGAAGTACACCGAGGGAGCCTTTCGGAACTGGGGCTATGCCGAGGCCCGGGAGGAGTTCGGGGAAGTCACGGTGAGCGAAGAAGAAGTGAAAAAGGATTACGGGGGTAAGGTCCCCTCGGGAAAGCTGCTCATCAACGATCGGATCGCCGACGCCATGTTCCAGCAGATTCTTTTGCGGCCCGCGGAGTATGATGTCCTGGCCATGCCCAATCTCAATGGGGATTATATGTCCGATGCCTTGGCGGCCATGGTGGGCGGCCTGGGCATGGCGCCAGGGGGAAACATTGGCGATGGGTATGCGGTGTTTGAAGCCACCCACGGCACTGCCCCTAAGTACGCGGGTCAGGACAAGGTCAACCCCGGTTCCCTTGTTCTTTCCGGTGCCATGATGTTAGAGTACCTGGGCTGGAGCGAGGCCGCAGAGCGTGTAAGGGAAGGTTTAATCCGCGCCGTCGCTCAAAAGACGGTCACCTATGATCTCGCCCGACAGATGGAAGGAGCAAGCGAGGTGAAGTGCTCGCAGTTCGCTGAGGCGATCATCAAGAACATGTAATCCGCAAGCAGCACATGGTATGGGAAAGAAAATGGTGCAGGAGATTATGGAGCCCACCTGATCCCGGGCACTTCGAATCCCGAGAACGAGGTTGGAACTGCCTTCCAGCGGACTCAATGGAAATACCTTTTCAACCTCCTGGTAACCTCCACGCTATCCCGGGGACACCCTTCGATGAGAACCCCTTCCAACGAAGTCCCTTTCGCACAATCGCCCATCAACTCCTTAATAGCCCGTCTGGGTAAAACAGCTGAGCAGTCGATTTTCCGATACGTAGTAACCGGGACCTTCCCCGAGGAAAATTTCCCCCACGCCCAAGCTCTTGCACCATTTGATAATGGCATCCACCAGATTGGGATTGGTTTTGCTTCCCGTTTTGTGGGAGACAGGTTCCACGATATTTGGGTTGATTAAGACCCGGTCCTGGGAGGAGAGCCCAGCTTCCCTCAACAATCCGATGGCCCTGGCAAGAGCTTCGCAGTGATCACTTCCGACCTTTTCAACTGCGATTTTCACAATAGTGGATGAAAATACCTCCGCGGTTTTTATTCCATATCTACCAGAGGGACCCGTCCATTTCAAGACATGTTCCCTGACGGAGGAATTTCGCGTCAACCCCCGCCCCTCTTTCTAAGGGAGCGAAAAGCATTTGTGTTTTGGCAGTCCCTTCGCTGTGGAGTTGCTTTTTGGAAAGGCGTTTGATAGATTTTTCGGTAAATGTGCGGCACCGGAGGGATAGATGATGAAGTGCTATCAGTGCGTCAAGAAAGGCGTTGATACGGATGCTGTGGCCATTTGCATCATATGCGGAATGGGGCTTTGTATGGATCATCTCTTCAGGGAAGAGCTGTTAGTCAGTGATATCGTGGATTGGGGCTTGGGGGAGGAGAAGATTGAGTACCCAAAGACCCTTCCCCGATTCATCTGCGAGGATTGTAAGGCGGTCATCGAGCAGAGGAGGCGTGGCTGAAGAGATCGGGGTATGTGATAGAGCTCCTGATCGCCGAAAAGCCTGCTCTGGGGAGGGTGATCATGAAAACGGTATTGGCCATGATTCTGGCAGGGGGGAAGGGGGAGAGGCTCTATCCCTTGACGAAGGATAGGACGAAACCGGCTGTTCCCTTCGGGGGCATCTACAGAATCATCGACTTCACCCTCAGTAACTGCGTCAATTCCAACATGAGGAAGATCTACGTCCTGACCCAGTATAAATCTATCTCCTTGAATCGCCATATTCAGTTGGGGTGGAACTTTTTCAGCAGTCAATTGGGGGAATTCATCAGCCTCATCCCGGCCCAACAGAGGGTGGACGAACATTGGTATATGGGAACGGCCGATGCCATTTTCCAGAACTTTTATACCCTGCAGCAGGAGAGGCCGGATTTAGTCTTAATTCTCTCCGGGGATCATATCTACAAGATGGATTACAATGTGATGATCCGATATCACCTGGAAAAGGGAGCTGATCTCACCATCGGTACCATGCAGATGCCAAGCAGTACATCGAGGGAATTCGGGGTTATTGAGGTGGATCGCGACTACCGGGTCATTGGGTTTCAGGAGAAACCGGAACATCCCAGGACCCTCCCCGGAGATCCCGACGCCGTATTGGCCTCCATGGGAATTTATGTCTTCAACACGGAGATACTGGTTCGACGGCTGATTCAGGATGCCAAGCGGAGAGGGAGCAGCCACGATTTCGGGCGTGATGTAATTCCCTCAATGGTTTCAAGGGATACGGTATATGCATTCAACTTTTGGGATGAGGAACGGATGGAACCGAAGTATTGGCGCGATGTGGGAACCGTGGATGCCTATTGGGAGACCAACATGGATCTGGTTTCCGTCACCCCCCAATTCAACCTCTATGACTCCCAGTGGCCCATTCACACCTGTTACATCCCATTTCCTCCCGCCAAGACCGTACACTCCGACGAAGGCCGAACAGGGACCGTTACTAATTCGATTATCTCAGGAGGCTGCATCGTCAGCGGGGGGAGGGTAGAGAATTGCATCCTTTCTCCCAACGTTCAGATCCATAGTTACACCGAGGTGATGGACTCCATCATCATGGAGGGAGTCTCCATAGGGCGGCACGCGAGAATCCGGAGAAGCATTATCGATAAGGGGATTGAGGTTCCCGAGGGGATGGAAATAGGCTTCAATTTAGATAAGGACAGAAGGAAGTTCATGGTTACTGATACCGATATCGTCGTTATCCCCAAGGGGATGAGATTATGAATCTCTCAGAGAGATGCAGTGAGGCCGAATAGTGAAGCCCCACGGCGAACCCGAAAATCGGAGATTGAAACGGGCGATCATTTCTCGAATTCGGGCGAAGGGGAGGATAACCTTTCGGGAATTTATGCATCTCTGCCTTTATCATCCCTCGTATGGATACTACTGCTCGGAAGGGGAGAAGATCGGGAGGGGGGGAGACTTTTATACCAGCGCTTGCGTCCATCCCATATTTGGAGGGATGATCGCCAAGCAGATTGAGCAGATGTGGGTGCTCATGGGGGAACAGGTGGGCTTCCAAATCGTGGAATTTGGTTCGGGAAAGGGCCTCCTCTGCCAAGACATCCTCTCATATCTTCGCAAAGAAGCTCCCGGGTTCTTTGGGAGCCTATCCTACCAGATGGTGGAGGCAAGCCCATTTTTCCGGAGAGAGGGGGAAGACCTCCTCTCGGAAAAAGGGTTTGGGGAAAAGGTGCAGTGGGTCGTACCCCGGAGGGTGGAATCCGAGAATTTTCGGGTCCGGGGATGTATCCTCTCCAACGAGCTGATCGATTCATTCCCGGTGCACCTGGTTACCCTTAGGGATGGCCATCTCCGGGAAATATATGTGGTCTGCAGGGATGGTAAGTTTCGTGAGGAGACCGGGGACTTATCCTCCCCCGAACTCGAAGACTATTTCGAAAGGTTGGAAGTTGTTTTGGATGAGGGACAGCGAGCTGAGGTCAACCTCATGGCCCTTGACTGGATGAAGATGGTTGGTCGGATCTTAGCCGAAGGGTTCGTCATAACGATTGATTATGGACATGAGGCGAAGACCCTCTACTCCCCTCTTCGGAGGAATGGAACCCTTCTTTGCTATCACGGGCATACCTGGAATGAAAACCCTTACGAGAGGATCGGGTTCAAGGATATAACCTCCCACGTCGATTTCACGAGCTTGATGAAAAAGGGTGAGGAGATGGGCCTGCGAAGGGCTGGCTTTACCACCCAATATCGGTTCCTCCTCGGTCTGGGATTTTTGAAAGAGGTCCAAAGGCTGAGCCGGGAAAACGAGTCCTCCCTTGAGGGGATTAGAAATCGATTGGCCATGAAGACCTTGATTCTTCCCGATGGGGGGATGGGGGATACCTTCAAGGTACTCATCCAACACAAAGGACTGGACAACCCTCAACTCGACGGACTACGCGATATTGAGACCTTATGATGGAGAGTCGTGGAAAAGGAAGGGAGGCGTTGGGAAGGATTGTGGGGGAAAATGTTCGAGCTCTCCCCTTTTATGCTTTGATACCCGGTTCATCATTACTGAATTTTGAGCTCGAGGTTGATCATGTCCCCACGGGTAAAGCCCACCCGACGGAAGAATTGGAGTAAATCCCAATCGCTCCAATTGACCAGGGTATATATGTTTTTCACTCCTGCTTTTCTGAAATTTTTGGTGAGTTCCTGCATCAAGGCCTTTGCAACGCCTCTTTTCTGATATTTGGGATCAACCCCCAAGGTATCGATCCACCCCACCGATGCAGGCACCTTAAATTGCCACCCTCCTACTTCTCCAAATATGAATCCGATGGCTTTGTTTTCCAGTTCGGCTACTATCGCGGTGGGTGGGGTGTTAGGCTCTACCGCCTTTACTTTCTTTTTCCAAAAGGACTGGCGTTTTTTTCCCAATATGCGATGATCTATGTCGACAATGTCTTCCACGTGGGAAGAGCTGAGGGGTTTCAACGTTACTCTTTTCAAAAAATCGTCATCCATTGGAGGTTCTCCTTTGTTACCGGATTCGGCTGTACTTTAGAAGATCATATTGTGAAATTTTTGTCAAGCGTGTAATTGTCCTTTCGGTAGGGTTTGATATTGGCTATTTTTTAGATATAATTAAAGATTCTATTCTCATAGGTGATATTCATGGTGAATGAAGCCGTTGGTATAGGCGATCGGTTTCAGCAGGCAACGAAATACCATCGCGAGAAGATGGCTGGGGGATTTCTGGACTGGAAAAAGAAACCGAGGGAATTCAAGGAGTACCCAGAGGATATACAGAGGTTTTCCCTCCGTAATGGCAAGAAAGATAGTGGGGGACCCCTCTGGGACGTTATGGCGAGGAGGCGTTCGATAAGGGATTTCTTGCCCACGGCCATTTCCTTTGAGGAGCTTTCTCAATTGATTTGGTCGACCCAGGGAATTACGGGAGTCGCATACGGCTTTCGGCTTCGGGTTGTACCCTCAGCGGGGGCGTTGTACCCCATTGAGACATATATAGTAATTAACCGAGTTATGGATCTACCCCCGGGTACTTACCATTTCAACGTAAAGGAGAACCAGTTAGACCAATTGGCAACGGGAGATTTCAACGTTGACATTGCGGCTGCGGCCTTGGATCAATCCATGGCGAAAGAGGCGGCCGCTGTTTTCGTTTGGACGGCGGTGGTTGAAAGGACAAAGTGGAAGTATCGGGAAAGGGGATATCGGTACCTCTATCTCGACGCCGGCCATATTGGCCAGAATCTTTATCTTGCTGCTACATCTCTTGGGTTGGGGTGTTGTACCATTGCCGCCTTTTACGACGATGAGGTGAACCGACTCATTGGAGTGGACGGGAAAAAGGAGACGGTCGTCTATTTAGGAGCAGTAGGCCACGTTCGCTCGTGAAAAGGAAGTCTTGTGGCGAAAATAAGAGAGAGGAGGTGCGAAAATGAAAGCAATTGTTGATCAGGATACCTGCACCGGCTGTGAATTGTGCGTCGAGACCTGCCCTGAGGTATTCGAGATGCAGAACGATACTGCCGTAGCAAAGGTGGACGTCGTTCCCCCAGAGGCGGAGGAGACGTGCCGAGAGGCAGCTGAAGATTGCCCGGTTGAAGCCATAACGATCGAGGAGTAAGGGGTCCTCCGAGGCCGCAATTTCAGGGAGTCGAGCCAATGCGGCTGGAAGTTTTCCTTCTGGCCGCGGGCTCTGTTCATTTTCGCCACAATGATGGTCGATCTATTTCGTCATTCGATCCCGATACGAAAGGGCCATACAAACCAAGCTTATTAACATAGTATCAAGGGCACCATATGACACAGGAACACATTCACCAGATCAATCATGCGCGGTCAGCCTCTTCGCATCAACGCAGTCTCCTCATCGCCCTCTTCATCACCGGCTCCATCATGGTTGCCGAGGTGATCGGCGGGCTGTTGAGCAATAGCCTCGCCCTCTTGAGCGATGCCGGACATATGTTGATGGATATCTTGGCCTTGTTATTGAGTTTTTTCGCCCTCCGTTTTGCCACCCGCCCCGCAACTGAGAAGCAGACCTTCGGTTTTTACCGGCTGGAAATCCTGGCTGCCCTTGTCAATGGAACGGTGCTCTTGGCCCTCTCCCTATTCATCTTTCATGAGGCGTATCAACGACTCATAGAGCCCCAGGAAATAAAGGGGCTCCTTATGCTCGGTGTTGCCGTCATTGGGCTGGGAGCCAATATCGTCAGTGCCCTCGTGTTGAGGGCGGGGAGCCATGAGAGCTTGAACGTCAAGGGGGCTTTCCTCCACGTGGTTGGCGATCTTCTCTCGTCTGTAGGTGTTATATTCGGGGGAGCAATCATTCTGCTCACCGGTTGGAAGGCCATTGATTCCATTCTCAGCTTTATCATCGGGGGTATCATTCTGATAGGTGCCTACAAGCTGGTGATGGAATCGGTCCACATCCTCCTGGAGTCCACCCCGAAGCATATAGGCCTAAAGGAGGTAGTTGATGGGGTCAAGACGATCGAGGGAGTGAGGGATCTGCATCACGTCCACCTCTGGACCATTACATCGGGGATCTATGCCCTGAGTGCCCATGTCCTCATCGAGGATCAGATGACCAGCCGAAGCTCCCAGATTCTCGAGGACATCAATCGGTTCCTGGGTGAGAAATTCAATATCGATCACACCACCATTCAGTTCGAATGTGAAGCCTGCGAGGTGGACTTCGTCTGCCGCCTTGATACCTCGGGGAGTTTACCAGAATCTCAAACGGGGAAACAAAAGGGATCGATGGGGGAGTAATCCCGCACGGAAGTAACGGTGTTAGAGATCCGAGCCGGAGAACCTTTACCGAAAAAACCATCCGGGCCTCATCACGGTAGGTCGCCCATCTCTTTTAGAATGCGCCTAGTTGGCACTGACCAATTCGAAGATTCAGCCTTTCACACGCCGATGTAACGTCCATTTTAACTAAATCAAATCGTTTCGCGATATCCCAAGCGGTGGCGCAGGGCAACCGTCCATTGACCAGGCCTGCTCGAAGGGCCTCTTCCAGATCTGGGGGAACCGTCTCGGAGGGTTTGACAATAAGACGTTTGCCTTTTTCGTGTCCGAAAAGCCCCAATTGGCACTTTATGATTTTCATCTCCAGGAGGTCTATGACCTGCCCCACCTCTGACGGCTTAATGTTCATCTCCTCCGCGATGCGAAATGCCGCCACACATGACAACTTCCCTTCTCTCGAGCGTCTCCTTATAGCCTCTGTAATAACCTGGTCAAGCTGCGCACGATTCCCGTGCTTTTCGGCGTAGCGTCCTTCATCTTTATGGGTCACATTTTCCTCCTCAAACGCTCCGAATATGTCCACGTATCCTATCGGACATTATAACAATTGGGGGTTCTCAATACTAACCCCTTTCCTCAGTATATTCACAACACCCCAATAGTATAGGTATCCCGTGATTTACGAGAACTGAATATAAAAAGCCGTACGAGTACGAATCCTTTGATCAGAAGGGAACTTAATTTGCCATTGCTTTCAAGTAAGATCCATAATAAAATACTATCTGCAATTTGTTGCCCTTGCCCGTTCATCCCCTATGAGGAGCATTTATTTTCCCAGGGCATAGGAAATTGGATTTTTCGGAGAACATCTCAAAGCTGAACCGAACGGGGAGATATTGACGAGGTACCGTTGTGTCCAGCGGAGGAGAGCGGTTCTTGATTGAACGGGGAATTCCCTTCGAATCCCTTGAGTATGATTTCCGGCAAAAGGGCTCGGATTACGCGGCCGAGGCGTTGGACGTTCCCCTCGATGCGATGCTCAAATCCCTCGTTATCAGGCTCTCGAATAGCCGTTTCATCTTCGTGCTCATGTCCGGTTCCAAGGATGTTTCCTTAAAGGAGTTGGCCAGATCCACGGGTGTTAAGGAGGCACAGGTGGCCAGCGAGCGCGATGCACAACGCCTCACGGGATACCTCGTGGGAGGTATCAGTCCTTTTGGGGCGAGGACCCCACTTCCGGTCTACATCGATGAGGAGATCTTGGGCCATGGTGAAATCTATATCAATGGAGGGAGGCGTGGCCTCATCTTGAAGCTCAGAACCAAGGATCTCATCGACACCTTAGACGCCACGGTGACCGATTTGGGACGATAACTATCCTTACTTCAGGTAAGGAAACCACAAGGAGGTGAACAATGAATCGGGAAAAGCGGATTGTCTTGGTTATCTCATTAACTCTGAGCTTACTCGTTATGGGGAGTTGCGTGAGCAAAAAGGATTATTTATTACAGGTGGAGGAGGGCGAGAAATTCTCGAGGGAATTGGCGGCGTTGAGGTCCGAATATGCCAGGGTACAGGGGATGAAAGAGGCCCTCGATAAACAGGTCGTTACCCTCCAGGGGGAAAGGAATGATCTGGAGAAGGCGAGAACCGAATTGAAGCTCAAAAACCTTTCCCTTGAAAGGGAGGTCGCCCGACTCAAGGAGGACACCGCGGAGCTGGAGAAGATTTTGCGGGCTAAAGAGGATACCCTGAGCAAGAACATTGTAAGCCTCAGGAATCAAATCTCCGAGCTGGAGAAGGGAAATGAAGGTCTGCAGCAGAGGATTGATACACTGCAATCAGAAGCCGAGGCTCTAGTGCGCCAGAGAGAAGCAGAGGTGAAAGAGATGAAATCCACCTATGAAGACCTACTGGAGGGTATGAAATCCGAGATCGAGAAGGGCAAGATTACCATCACGCAATTGAAGGGAAAACTGAAGGTGAATATGCTGGACGAAATCCTATTCGACTCGGGAAGGACTACCATCAAGCCCGAGGGTATCGAAGTACTGGAGCGAGTGGGGGAAATTCTGTTGAACGTCAAGGACAGGGCTATCAATGTAGAGGGCCACACGGACAATGTTCCCATCGGACCAGAACTGGCGAGGAGGTACCCTACGAACTGGGAGCTCTCGGCGGCTCGGGCGACCAATGTAGCCAGATATTTGGAGGAACAGACCGGCATTGACCCCGCTTTGCTCTCCGCTACGGGTTACGGCGAATACCACCCCGTCGCCTCCAATGAGACCGAAGAGGGGCAGGCGAAGAATCGGCGTATTGAAATCGTGCTCGTTCCAACGGAGATCACGCCCGTTTCCCGGGAATAGGAGAGCTTTTCGGAAAGGTTTTGCATTTTTATACTTGACAATGGAATATGAATAGATTATTTTTCTACTTTAATTTCTGTTTTTTACTCCAAGGGAAAGGTTTTTTCATGGGTTGGTCAGGATTGATTTTGGTCGTTGTTATGGTACAGCTTTTGGGCCTGCTTTTGGTCTTGGTCCTTAGAAGCTGCCCACTGCCTGGCCGGGGAGGAGATCCAGTTTATTGAGGAAAGGCAGGCCGTGGGCAGCAGCAACGCCCACGGCCTTCTCTTTTTGAAGCCGTGGGAGAAATCCTACGGCTTTTTATTTTCCCGCTTGGAGGAGGAGAATATTATCGCCCTACCCTCTAGGGGTTGGCAGGGTGGAAACGACCGCAACGGGGAGGAAGGCATTGAAAAAGCGAACAGGGGCACAGATTATATTTGAGAGTTTCCTTCGCGAAGGAGTCGAAATCATATTTGGCTACCCGGGAGGTGCCGTCGTTCACCTCTATGATGAGCTGATAAACCAGCCCCAGATTAGGCACGTCCTGGTGCGACATGAACAGGCAGCCATTCATGCTGCCGACGGCTATGCTCGGGCGACGGGTAAAACCGGGGTCTGCCTCGTTACATCGGGACCAGGAGCGACGAATGTCGTTACCGGCGTGGTGACGGCCTTTATGGATTCCATACCCATTGTGGTGCTCACGGGACAGGTTGCCACACATCAAATTGGGAATGATGCTTTCCAGGAGGCCGATATCCTGGGCATCACCCGGACCTGTACCAAGCACAACTATCTCGTCAAGGACACGGGCGATCTGGCAAGGGTTATCCGAGAAGCATTCCATATCGCCTCAACGGGCAGACCTGGACCGGTGCTCGTTGATCTACCAAAAGACGTCATAACAGGAGAGGCATCGTTGGAGAACCCGGAACGGTTTGAAATCCGAGGATACGCGCCGGTGACCTTGGGACATCCCGGTCAGATTAAGGTGGCCGTTCGAGAGATTCTGAAGGCCAAGAAGCCACTCATATATGCGGGTGGAGGTATCATCCATTCTGGAGCACAAGAGGAGCTTCTCGCTCTGGCGGAGTTGGCCCGGATACCGGTAACGGTTACCCTCCTGGGGTTGGGCGGGTTCCCCGGAGATCACCCCCTCTTCCTGGGGATGCTGGGCATGCACGGGACGTACGCGGCGAACACGGCGGTTACCCAATGCGATTTGTTGATTGCCATCGGGAGCCGTTTTGATGACCGGGTGACGGGGAAAGTCGAGACCTTTGCGCCCTCGGCCAGGATCATTCATGTGGATATCGATCCCTCATCGATCAGCAAGAATGTGACCGTGAACGTTCCCATCGTGGGGGATGCCAAGAACATCCTCACCCGAATGGTTAAGCTTCTCAAAGAGCACGGGGACGTGTGGAAGGCTGCCCGAAAACCTTGGCTCAAGGAGGTCCGCCAGTACGCGGCAGAGCATCCCCTGTGTTATGAACCCTCCAAGGATGTGATCAAGCCCCAATACGTAATCGAGCAGATCCGCCGCGTAACCAGAGGCCGGGCTATTATTGCCACGGAGGTGGGACAACATCAGATGTGGACCGCCCAATTCTATCAATTCACTCAACCCCGGACTATCCTTTCCTCCGGTGGGTTGGGAACCATGGGCTATGGATTGCCAGCGGCTATCGGTGCACAGGTGGCGTTCCCGAGCCGTATCGTCTTCGACATTGCCGGTGAGGGGAGCTTTCAGATGAATGTGCAGGAACTGGCCACAGCGGTCCAGTATCGGCTTCCCATTAAAGTGGCCATTCTGAACAACAATTCCCTGGGGATGGTTCGCCAGTGGCAGGAACTCTTCTTTGACAAACGGTATTCGGAAACCTCATTGGATGTCCAACCCGACTTCGTGAGATTGGCCGAGGCATACGGGGCGGTTGGACTTCGAGCCGAACATCCAAGGGATGTCGCTCCTTGCTTGGAAAGAGCCCTCTCCATTCAAGGACCCGTGGTGATGGACTTTATCGTGGATCCGGAGGAGAATGTTTTTCCCATGGTGCCACCTGGTCATGGCATTGACCAGATGATTCTGGCAAAACCCGATAAAAAGGCAAAGAAGGTAGTACCGCTGACCTTCCCCTCGTGAGGATTGAGATATGAAAAACACGATTTCCATCTTGGTTGAGAACAGGCCCGGGGTCCTGGCACGGATTGCTGCCATGTTCAGCGCTCGCAATTATAACATCGACAGCCTCTCAGTTGCGGAGACGACGGATCCAACGATCTCCAGGATCACCTGTACTGCCGTGGGAGATGATCTTCAGATCGAACAGGTTATGAAGCAGCTCAGGAAACTCATCGATGTGATCCGGGTAGTCAACTTCACCACCGGCAATGGAGATTTCATCACCCGCGAGATGGTCCTGATAAAGGTGAAAGCCAGGGAAAGAGACAGGGCCGAGATCATGCGAACGGCGGATATCTTCAGGGCCAAAATCGTGGATGCCAGCCGCGAGAACCTAACCCTGGAGGTGACCGGCGATGACAAGAAAATCAACGCCATGCTGGAGCTACTCAAACCCTTCGGCATTCTGGAAATCGCACGGACAGGCCAGGTTGCCCTTTCGCGTGGCGGCAAGAGGCTTATCGACAAGCATTCGGGATCGGTCAAATCCTCGATTCCGAGGACATTCAACCGCCCTGGGGTGCGATGACGTAAAGCGTCGGAAGGACCCTCGAAATCAGAGAGGTGATTTTGGCTGGGAGATCTAAGGGAGGGTTTTCTTACATTGGATTTGTAAACCTCGTCAAAATGCAACGCAATGGGAGAGCAAGCCATGTCACAATTCGTCAAGATCTTTGATACAACCCTCAGGGATGGTGAACAGTCTCCGGGGTTCAGCATGAATGTTGCTGAAAAGATCCAAGTGGCCAAGCGGTTGGAGCGGATGGGAGTCGATGTGATCGAAGCCGGATTTCCCGTGGCCTCCCAAGGGGATTTCGATGCTGTTCAGGCCATTTCGGCGGAGTTGAAAGAAGCAGTTGTAGCTGGCCTGGCTCGGGCAAACCTCGCCGATGTCGATCGGGCTTGGCAAGCCATCCAAGAAGCAGCAAAGCCGAGGATCCACACCTTTATCTCCAGTTCGGACATTCACCTGGAACATCAGCTCAAGATGTCGAGAAAGGATGTCCTGAAACAGGCCATCAAGGCGGTAAAAAAGGCCAAGAGTCACACCGATGACGTGGAGTTTTCGGCCATGGATGCTACCCGGAGCGACCGAGAATACCTTGCTCAGATGATCGGTGAGGCAATCGATGCTGGAGCGACGACGGTCAATATCCCCGACACGGTGGGATATGCCGTTCCGGGTGAGTTCGGCGAGCTCATCAAGTATCTCGTGGAGAACGTGGCCAACATAGGGGAAGCGGTGGTCAGCGTTCATTGCCACAACGACCTCGGCCTGGCAGTGGCCAATTCCCTGGCGGCAGTGCGGAATGGAGCCCGACAGGTTGAATGCACCATAAACGGCATTGGAGAGCGAGCGGGCAATACCGCCCTTGAGGAGATCGTCATGGCCCTGCAGGTGCGCAGAGATCTCATTGGCCTCAACACCCGAGTTCAAACCGAACAGATCTACCCCACGAGCCGCCTCGTGTCATCTATTACTGGCATCCGGGTTCAGCCCAACAAGGCCATCGTGGGGGCTAACGCCTTCGCCCATGAGTCCGGGATCCATCAGGATGGGCTCCTGAAGAACAAAATAACGTATGAGATCATGACCCCCGAAACCGTTGGCTTGAGTAAAAGCACCCTCGTTCTCGGTAAGCATTCCGGACGACACGCCTTTCGCGATCGGGTGAAAAGCTTCGGCTACGACCTTAGCGAGGATCAGATGGAGATGGCCTTTCAGGCCTTTAAGAACCTCTGCGACCTCAAGAAGCAGGTTTACGACGAGGACATCGAGGCGATTATCGGCGATGAGGTCATCCAAATCCCCGACAAGTACCGGTTAACCTTTCTGTCAGTGACCAGTGGAAGCGAGTTGATTCCCACGGCAACGGTTCAAATGGAGGTTGATGGAAAGGTCATAAAGACTGCCGATCTGGGAAATGGTCCTGTGGATGCGGTCTTTAAGACCATCAAAAAGATCACGGGCGATACGAGCAACCTGGTTCGGTACGAGGTAGACGCCATTACCGGGGGAACCGATGCCCAGGGCTCGGTTAAGTGCACACTGGAAAAAGATGGCCTCACGGTAATTGGCCGGGGGAGTGATACCGATATCATCGTGGCGAGCGGCAAAGCTTACATCAATGCCCTCAATAAACTACACTATAAGCGGACCGACCTGACCACGGATGTCGATCGTACCCTATGAGGGAAAGCTATACCGCAAGCGTAAATGTGCCGGAACGTGAACACCCCCGTATCTGAGGAAAGTCGGGCTTTTCAGAGCGCCTTTCGGATTCCCCGGACTGCTTGGTTAATTCGATGTTGGTTCTCCACGAGGGCGAAGCGGACATACTCGTCTCCGTATTCCCCGAAACCGATCCCGGGTGAAACGACGACTTTTGCCTCCTCCAGGAGGAGCTTGGCGAATTCCAGGGAACCCATCTGGCGGTAGTGCTCGGGAATGCGCCCCCACACGTACATGGTTCCCCGGGGCTTCTCGATATTCCAACCGGCGCGCTCAAGCCCGTTGACCAAAGTATCCCTTCGCTTTTGGTAAATCCCTACGATTTCATCAACACAGACTTGATCTTCATTCAACGCGATGATGGAGGCGATCTGGATTGGTTGAAAAATCCCATAATCCAAGTAGCTCTTGATCCTGGTAAGGGCGTGGATTAACCGGGGATTACCGAGAGCAAAGCCCACCCGACATCCCGCCATGCTATAGCTCTTGGAGAGTGAGTAAAACTCCACACCTACTTCCTTAGCGCCCTTGGCCTGCAGGAAGCTGGGGGCCCGGTAACCGTCGAAGCACAGGTCAGCATAGGCGAAGTCGTGGACCACGACGATCTGGTGCTCACGGGCGAATTCCACCAGTTTCTCGAAGAATCCCAGGTCCACCACGCTCGTCGTGGGGTTGTGGGGATAGGATATGATGAGCATCTTTGGCTGGGGCCAGGTGAGCTTGGTGGCTGAGGTCAGGTCCGCAAAAAAGTCGCGCTCCGGGCTGAGAGGAATACTCCGCAAATCACCGCCCGCAATGATCACCGAGTACGGGTGAATTGGATACGTGGGGTTGGGAACGAAGACCACATCCCCCGGCTCAACCACGGCTAGGGCAAGGTGGGCGAGTCCTTCCTTGGATCCCATGGTCACAATGGCCTCCGATTCCGGGTCCAGCTCTAAGCCGTAGCGGCGCCTATAACAGTTGCAAATAGCCATTCGGAGTTTCGTGATTCCACGGGAAGCTGAATACCGGTAATTCCGAGGATTTCGGCATGCTTCGATGAGCTTCTGGATGATGTGTCTGGGAGTGGGAACATCGGGGTTACCCATCCCCAGATCCACGATATCCTCTCCCCTGCTCCGTGCGATCTGCTTGAGTTCGTTGACGACGGCGAACACATAGGGAGGGAGTCGGCCCACACGATGAAACTCCTGGGTTTTTTCTGTGACCACGCTTCACCTCTTAAGGGCGTATCATTCGGAATTCCATGACGATTGCGGCTCCGATGGGGGTAACACCCCTGTGGGAGGGGCCATCGAGTTTCAATAAGGTATTGAAACGGTACATCTAATGCAAGACCCACCCATTGTCAAGGGAAATTTGCTGATCCAGGACCCGAGGATGGAAGGGAGATTGGCCCTCCCTGCCTTCCTATACTTTCCCAGAGTGAATGTCCCTCGCTCGGGCAAGGGCCAGTCGAAGGTAATGATAGATTGATTTGGCTTAAAACATCGTCCAGGGTTTTGTGATGAACCATACACGGGCCCGCTGAGGGCCACTGGGCTGGCGGTCGCTGAACTCAGCAGATCGGAGGGATTTTTGTGCCGAAAGGTTATAAAGAGGCAACGGAAAATCTATGGGCCCGGTTTTACGGATTAGAGGGCCTTCTTAATCATGTCCTCCATCTTCGATTTAGAAACGGCCCCAACGATCTGATCAAAGATTTCCCCATCTTTGAAGATTATGACCGTTGGGATTCCCCTGATTCCATACCGGCTCGGTGTTGCCGGGTTTTCATCCACGTTCATCTTGGCTACTTTCAGCTTTCCCGCATATTCCTTTGCAAATTCCTCTATAACAGGTGCAATGACCTGGCATGGACCGCACCACGGAGCCCAAAAATCTACCATTGCGGGAAGATCGGATTTTAGAATTTCGGGTTCGAAATTCCCGTCCGTTGCGTGAAACAATCCTTCTTCAACCATTTCAGCATCTCCTTTTCATGGTGATTTTCGCCTTCATTTCCCCCTATTCATCCAAGACCAGCCCCCCGGAAGCCTGCCGGGAATTCTCACCTTCAGGTAAGGCCTGTGGGGCTACAAGATGGCGCAGTTCCAGGAGAGCTACTACGTGGCCTGTGAGGGGAGGTAAACACGGACATCAACCTGGTGACCTTCGACCTCTTGCAGATGGGGCAATGAAACTCTTGGTCGCCTTCCGAAACGCTTCGTATCATTTCGAAGGAGTTTCCACACTCATCGCATCCATATTCATATATCGGCATGAGGACCCTCCGTCATCTGCTTCCCCCTTTTTTGTCGATCCTCGACATCACAGAGACTCGACAGTCAGGTCCTGATGCCGAGCTTGGGAAAAACGTAAATGTTAACGAGAAACCAAGCCCCAATAACCGAAACGATAAGAATTAATTCAAGCATTGAAACCACACCTCGCCCAATTGTATTTCCCTTTATAATATAAGAAGTGGATTTCCCTTTTTCAAGGGAACAGGTCGACAAATCACCATTGTTCGATGAATTCGGAGATCTTGTCCGGTTTCGATTGAAAAAATAATTGACTTAGTCCGATCCAAATAGTACTAAACTAAGGGTGAATAGACGTTTCAGGAGTACAAAGATGTCCGAGCTGATTCGATTTGGTATTTCGATGGATAGTCGCCTCCTTGCCCTTTTCGATCAACTGATCGCCGATAAAGGATATTCCAACCGCTCAGAGGCCATTCGGGATCTCATTCGGGACGAATTGGTCGAGAAATCCTGGGAGAAAGAGGATGAGGAGACGGTGGGCACCATCACCCTGGTCTACACCCATGAGATGCGTGATCTCACTGAAAAGCTCATTGACTACCAGCATGAGGTTCAAGATGCTGTGATATCGTCACTTCACGTCCATCTGGACAAACACAATTGCCTTGAGGTGTTGGTAGTTAAGGGGAAGGGACGGGAGATTAAAAAGGTAGCCGACAGGTTAATCGGAACCAGAGGGGTTAAGCACGGGAAGTTTGTCGCGACCACGACGGGAAGGGAAATCTTCTGAAGGTCTCTTACATATTTGCCCTCCCATTCGGGTTCTTTAAAGGGAGCGGGACCCCCTAAATTCCTTCAGTTTTCCGTCCGCCATCCTATATGTGCAGCGGGTAGCCTCGGCCAATAATCCCCTGTCTTGAGAAATGATAATGTAGGATTTAGAGGAATGGGTCAGCACCTGGACGATCCTCTCCGTTGTCTCCTCGTCGAGTCCGGACGTGGGTTCATCCAGCAGCAAAACCTCTGGGTTCATGGCGAGGACCGTTGCAAGGGATACGAGTCGTCTTTCCCCGTCTGAGAGCTTGTAGGTCACCCTGTCTTCGAAACCAGAAAGTCCCAAGGTCTCCAGCGTCTCCGTCACGATTCTTTGTGCTTCGTCATACCGTTTACCCAGGTTGAGGGGTCCAAAGGCAACGTCTTCAGCCACCGTGGGGCAAAACAATTGATCGTTTGGATCCTGAAAGAGGAGGCCGATTCTCTCTCGGACTCCTCGAAAATCGGCCTCCTCGTGCATCCCTTTCCCGAATATTTCGATCTCCCCCTCCTTCGGTTTCAGAAGTCCCAGGATGGTATGAAAAAGGGTTGTCTTGCCGGACCCGTTTGGCCCCGTAAGCCCAACTCTATCTCCCTCCGAGAAGGTAAAGCTCAATTTTCTCAGGACATCTCGGTTGGAGTCATAGCCAAAGGTGATTCCCTGTAGCCTTATGAGAGTAGCTCTTTTCCCCACTGAAGGAAACCCAATCCCGTCAAATAGATGAGCATGATGATGCACAAAATGACATCCCCTCTTTTCAAACGAAAATGATCCAGCACCCAGAATTTTCCCTTAAAACCCCTGCAGAGCATGGCATCACGAACCCTCTCCGAACGTTCGTAACTTTTGAGCACCACCATGCCCACCAAATGGGCATAAGTCTTATACGTATGCAAATCGCTTCTGGGATGAAAACACCTGACTTTCATGGCATTGATAAGCCTGACATATTCGAGATAGATCACGTGGATGTAGCGGAAGGAGAAGAAGAGCAACTGGACCAACTTGTCGGGAACGTGAAGGTGCCGCAAGGCATGAGCCAGCGTAAATATGGGCGTTGTTCCGAGAAGGGCGATAGCCGCAAGGACGATGGTGTTGGATTTTATGGTTATTGAAAGAACGTATCGAATTCCTTCCACGGTAGCTTCCAGTGGGCCCAATGAGAAAAGGGTTTTTCCCGGATAGGTGAACGGGAGAAAGACCCATAATAAGAGGATGAACCCGTTGACCAGAGCCAAGCGCGCCATAACCTTTATCAGTGGCAGGCTGGAGAGGATGATGCAGCATGCTGAAAACAAGAGGGCCAGAAGAAGCACTTCCGTCCGATCCGACACGGCGACGATAGTCGAGAATAGAGTGGTGACGATTATCTTGATCCTTGGGTCAAGATCATGCATGGGGGAGTTGCCCGAGGAAAACTCCTCAGCTACCATGTGATGGTCCCTCCTTCTCCCTTCCCCTTCTGCTTCTAAAATACAGGATGATCCCCATGATGCCGAAGATAAAACCGATTCCCCCCATCACCCGGATGAATGAAATCCCTCGCTTTTTCCCTTGGAAGACCTTTTTTCCGGCCTCCCGAACATCGGATTGCCAAGCCTTTCCCTCCACTCCTTCGGGTGATTCCCTCGCGGGGATAAGGTCTTCGTCTTTGTGGCCCATACTGGCGGTGAGAACGATCCTCAAATCCGTCGGGTTTGGGCGTTTGAAGGAAAATTCACCGCTTTTATCGGTTTTCCCCTCCAGCAATTTATTGCCGGAGGCGTCGAACACCTCAATCCGTGAATTTTGGCATCTCTTTCCATCGCTGAAGTAGCTTTCCGTAAAGATCATATCTCCTTCTACGTAAGCGAAAAGGACGACTCGATGAGCTAATGCGTCGGAGGCGGGCACCAAGAGAGCCAAGGTGAGAAGAAACAGGGAAATCCAGGCTGTTCGAGATAGCCGGTCTTTTCTCGATGGCCTACCTTTTAGCATGTACGACCTCCAAGAGCTCCGGTTTGAGTTTTTTCAGGAATCCGGCCGAAAAGAGGGTTATGAGCCCCTCGATAACCATCACTGGGAGATGGGCGGCGAGCACAACCTTGGCTACCCCCAAAAAGGGATTTCCCGTAAAGACCAGTGAAATGGCGACCATGAGGCTTCCCAGCAGTATCCCCGAGAATCCACAGGCAAAAGCAGCTCCGATTGAGATCAGGCTATTTTCCCCTCTGACCGCATGAGCGAAAAGGTAAAAACAGATAATGGCGGGGAAGGCCATATTGAAGGTATTCACGCCAATACTGGTGATGCCGCCGAACTGAAAGAGCAGGGTCTGGAGGAAGAGGGCGATGAGTATTGCCGGAAAGGCCGGCCAGCCCAGCAACAATCCCATCAATCCATTGAGAATCAGATGGACGCTGGATGGCCCTATGGGTATATGGATCAGTGAGGCAACAAAGAATGCGGAGGTGAGGATTGCGACCTGGGGAATCCGATCGTAATCCAATTTCTTCAGGCCGATAGCACAACCCGCGGCAGTGAGTGACGCACCCGCGACCAGGACGGGTGGTGATAAAACCCCCTCGGAGATGTGCATTCCCCTTCCTCCTATTTCATGTCGTGCACCTTTACCCAGAGCACGGCACCTATCTCAACGGGCTTCTCCTCCCCGTTATGCTTCATTTTTCCTTTGTCCGTGTTGAGGGCGGCGAATGCCCACCAACCAGCTTTGGGCATGGCATAGGTAAAGACGCCGTTAGCATCGGCTTTGACTGTCTGAGTAATCATGGGATCCGCCGGGCATTCGATCGTACCATTTCTGTTGTAATACTCCACTTCCACCTTGGTGCCGGGAACGGGTTTTCCATTTACCTTCACGATTCCCTGGAAGACATTCCCGGTCCAGAGTCCATATGGCCTGGTTAAGGGAACGATCTCCGTTTTTAAACCAACTTCTTCATCCCAACCCCCTTCCACGCCCAATGAATTGACCACTACTTTCGCATAATGAACGATATAGCAGCCTTCCGTTGGCTCCCAGTATGGCTTGGGCTCCACGTAGAATATATGGTCTCCGGGGGTTTTGATCCTGTAATTGGTTTCCCAGGCGGAGAGCTCGCCTATTCTCTTCTCCGTCAAGGTTTCCAGCAAATCGGTTTTCTTCCCATGGACCAAAACCCCGAATTTGGCTGGCTTTGCCATGTTCATGTAGAGGCCTTCAAAGGGATGGAAGAAGATAACGTCCAAGGAGATGGTCTTCCGATCCGATTTAGTAACCATATCGTCTGATGGAATTAACCCCTGAAAGTGAGCCCCGCCAGTTGTGGCGAACAAAAAGGTGGCTGTGATTACCAAAGTGGTGATTGAAATTAATCCTTTCATCTCATGCATCGGGTTGGTTGTAGCACGTTTTACAAAAAAGTATCTGATTGGTATTACTTTTTTGCCAATCGTAACCCCTCTCAAGGGTGAATGTCAAGGGAATTCGTTGCACCATGAACCAATAATCCCCCCAAAAATCTATCATTGTCCCCCAAAAAGGCAGGTTTTTTAACAATAAATAGTGGATTTCGATGTATACTTCTTGACTAAATTAGTAAATAATGTTATTTTTTGAGTCATGAGATTATCCACACAAAGCCGTTATGGAGTGAGGGCTGTCTTTGACATCGCCTACCATGGCGGGGGAAAAGGGGTACAGATTAAGGATATCGCCAGAAGACAGGAGATATCCCCCCGGTATCTGGAGCAGATTTTTCAGAAATTGAGAAATGGAGATATTCTGGTCAGTAAGAGGGGTCCTGCAGGGGGGTATTCACTGGCCAAAAACCCTGAGGAAATCACTGTGGGCGCTATCATTCGGGTGACGGAGGGAGGATTGGCCCCTGTTTTTTGCGTTGAGCCGGAGAGATCGGGAAAGAATTGTGATCGTATCACCGAGTGCGTGACCCGCCTTGTCTGGAAGGAGGCAGGGGAAAAATTGGAAGATTTCTTCGACTCCGTTACCATTGAAGACCTCTGTAAGAAGGCGGAAATCTTGGGGATTCGTAAGGAGGACAGTCAGGACTTGATGTATTACATTTAGGGGGATCTCCTCGGAAATGGACATGTCTGACATGTTTCTGGATGAGGTAAAGGAAGATATCCGCCCGCCCTAAGCCCCATTTTAGACCTAGGTTGAGTTGAAAGGGGGTGGTTTCATCCCCTTTACTTTTTGTATAATTCTTTATTAATTTAGTAAGAAATATGTGGAGGAGGGGGTTCGGTGGGATTTGTCGATGGCCTACAGTGCAGGGAGTGTGGGAGGAAATACGAAGTTTCTTCCATCTATGTATGTGAGTTTTGCTTCGGTCCTCTAGAAGTCATGTACCGGTACGATGAAATCAAGGAACGGCTCACGATGGATGAGATCATGCGTAGGCCGAAAAACATGTGGCGGTACAGGGAACTCCTTCCTTTGGATCATGAGCCCACGGTGGGTTTAGAGGTAGGCTTCACCCCATTGATCAAGGCGCACCGTTTGGCCAAAGTGATGGGGGTCAAGGAGGTTTACATCAAGAACGATTCCGTGAACTATCCCACCCTCTCCTTCAAGGATCGGGTCGTCTCAGTAGCCCTCTCGAAGGCGAAGGAATTCGGCCTTGAGGTGGTCGCTTGTGCCTCTACGGGAAATCTCGCCAATTCAGTAGCCGCACTGGCTGCCTCTGCGAACCTCGAGAGCTATATCTTTATCCCTTTTGACCTAGAACAGGGGAAAATCCTGGGGACGCTCATCTATGGCACAAACCTCATCGGTGTTAGGGGGAGCTACGATGAGGTGAATCGGCTCTGTAGTGAGATTGCTCAAAGCCTCGCATGGGGTTTTGTAAATATCAACTTGCGGCCCTTTTATGCGGAGGGATCTAAGACCTTCGGGTTTGAGATTGCTGAGCAGATGGGGTGGAGCCTTCCCCAACATGTGGTGGTCCCCATGGCCGGAGGTTCGTTGATCACCAAGATATGGAAGGCGTTTAAGGAGTTGGAGCAGTTAGGATTCGTGAATGGAGGGACTTCAAAGATATACGGTGCACAAGCCTCTGGATCAAGCCCTATCACAACAGCACTGAAGGAGGGACAGGACCTCATCAAACCCCAGAAGCCCCATACCATTGCCAAATCCCTGGCCATCGGAAATCCAGCGGACGGCTACTACTCCCTCAAGGTGATGCGTGAAAGCGAGGGGTGGGGAGAGGATGTGACGGATGCGGAGATCATTCAGGCAATGAAACTCCTGGCCCAAACCGAGGGAATCTTTACCGAGACCGCAGGTGGGGTGACGGTTGGGGTAACGCAGAAACTGGTTCAACAGGGTGTCATTCCTCGAGACGAATCGATTCTTATCTGTATCACCGGAAACGGCCTCAAAACCCAAGAGGCGGTTATAGGAGAGGTCGGTGAACCGGTTGTTATCGAGCCCAATATCAATGACTTCCAGCGAGTGGCGGATCAAGAAATATCACAGTAAGTGCCCAGAAAGGAGCAGGAGATGTCGGGTGGTCAGGTAAAAAAAAGGGTCTACCTTACCTTTCCCCAAGCCCTCGTCAAGGAGCCGGTGGTCTATAACGTGGGGAAGAAGTTTAAGGTGGTGACAAACATCAGGACGGCCAGCGTCACCGAGGAGATAGGGATTATGGCCTTGGAGATCACGGGGGAAGAGGAGGAGTACCAGAAGGCCGTGGAGTACTTAAGGGGGCTCGGGGTGAGGGTGGATCCCATCGAGATGGATGTCATAGAATGAATTTGAGGAGCCATAAGGCGAGTCACCCATGGTGAGGATTCCCAAGATTATCTTCCAGGAAATGGTTAACCATGCCTTACGGGAGGCACCCCTGGAGTGTTGTGGAATCCTGGTGGGAAAGGGGAAGACGGTACGCCGGATGTACGAGATGAAGAATGCGGACGAGTCGAGGACCACTTATTTTATGGCCCCAGAGGAGCAACTTGAGGTTTTTAGGGAGATCGAAAAGGAACGACTGGATATGGTGGCCATATACCACTCCCACCCCCATACCGTACCCTTTCCCTCGGAAAGGGATGTGAGACTGGCTTTTTATCCTGACATTGCTTACGTCATCATTTCCCTAAAAGAAGGGGAGACTTCTGTAAAGGGTTTCAGAATTGGGAAGGATGCAATCTATATCGAGCCTATCCGGGTAATCAATCGGGTTTCATAGCTCGTCAATGGAGGCTGGGGAAATGGGCAAAGGGTTTAAAGAGATGTGGTCGGACATAAAGGGAAAGATAAAAGAAGTATCCCCCGAAGAACTGAGGGAGCGGATGGCCACTGGAAAGGAGATCATCCTATTGGATGTCAGGGAGAAGGATGAGGTGAGAAAGGTGTACATCCCTGGGGCTGAATTGCTTCCCCGGGGTTTTTTGGAGATGCGTGTGGAGGAGCTGATTCCCGATAAGGAGAAGGCCATTGTGGTGTATTGTGCCGCGGGGGTTCGGTCCGGCTTTGCCGCCAAAACGTTAACGGATATGGGATATAAAGATGTTGCCTCCCTGCGGGGAGGGATTGCGAACTGGAAGAGATCGGGGTTTGCGGTCCTCAGGGATTTGGATTTCACGCGGGCACAGTTGGATCGATACAGCCGTCAGATCATCTTGCCCGAGGTAGGGGAACAGGGACAGGCAAAAATACACCGAGGGAAGGTCTTGATTGTGGGCGGTGGCCCTCTGAGCTCCGCCGCTACCATGTACCTGGCCGCCGGAGGGGTGGGCACGTTGGGAATTGTAGATTCCCATTCCGTGACCCATGGAGATCTGAGGGGTCAAGTTTTGCACACCATATCCTCTTTGGGAAAAAACCGCGCTGAATGGGCGGCAACAATGGTGAAGCGGATTAATCCGGACGTATCAGCTAAGGCCTATCCCGTTCAGTTGGATGTTGAGAACACCGTGGATATGCTCAAAGATTATGACGCGGCGCTGGAGTGTAGCAGCAATTCCCACACGCGCTATCTGCTGAACGATGCCTGTTACTTCGAGAAGAAACCCCTTTTTATCGCTGAGATGACGCGCGATGGGGGCCAGGCGATGAGCGTTTATCCGGGGGAAGGTCCGTGTTACAGGTGTGCCTTTCCAGAGCCCGAGCTTGATGACAACGGATCCGAAGGGGACGGACTTTCAAACGCCATGGGGGGACTGATGGGGTTGATTCAGGCCACGGAGATCTTCAAGTTCTTCCTGGAGAAAGGGGACCTCCTCAAAGGCAAGCTCCTCCTCTGGAATGGATTCCACATGAGGTTTCAGCAGAAACCGGTTGAGCGAGATAGGGCATGCCCCTTGTGTGGGGAATACCCTACGATTACGCGTTTAACGAGGGATCGGGTTTCCTATGGACAGATGGGTTAAGCATTTCGGTTCGGAATTGAGGCACTTCTGCTCGGAGGCATCCGCCAAATCCGTGTTGGAGTGCATCGGAAACACACCTCTGATCAAGATTAATCGGGTCGGGTTGAATTCTGGCGAAGTGGAGATCTATGCCAAGATGGAGAGCTTCAACCCGGGGGGGTCGGTAAAAGACAGGCCTGCCCTGAAGATCATAGAGGATGCGGAGAGATCCGGTCTATTGACCCCGGAGAAAGTTCTCCTTGATTCCACCTCTGGCAACATGGGAATCGCCTATGCTATGATTTCATCGGTCAAGGGGTATCAATTGGAGCTGGTGATGCCAGCCAACGCCAGTGTAGAGAGGAAGGGTATAATCCAGGCCTTCTGTGGAGCATGTGTTCGGCTAACGGATCCGTTGGAGGGTTCTGACGGGGCATTGAAGGAGGCGCGCCGTATTTATGAGGAAGATCCCGAGAAGTATTTCCTCTTAGACCAATACAATAACCCTTCCAACCCTCAAGCTCACTATGAGACCACGGGCATGGAAATATTTCAACAGACTGACGGGCGGATCACTCATTTCGTCTGCGGCGTGGGAACCGGGGGGACATTGATGGGTGCCGGGAGGAGGCTCAAGGAGTTGAATGAGGGGATTGAGGTCATTGGGGTGGAGCCATTGGAACCCCTCCACGGTATCGAAGGGTTGAAACACATGGAGACCTCCATTGTGCCCGGCATTTACGACGAGCAGTTTTTGGACAGGAAGGTTATGGTAAGGACCGAGCAGGCTTACCGGATGACGGAAGAGATTGCGCTGAAGGAAGGCATTTTTGTCGGACATTCCTCAGGAGCCGCCATGGCGGCCGCCTCGGAATTGGCCCAGAAGATCGAAAAAGGCGTGATCGTGACCCTTTTTCCTGACCGCGGAGATCGATATTTAAGCCTGAAGCGTTAGGAGTCAAACTAGGCCATCCAAAGGAGGGCTAAGAGATGAGCGTTGAAGTGAGAATCCCCTCCCCCCTAAAATCCCTCACGGGGGGAAAAGATGTTATCCAGAGCACGGGGAACACGGTTGGGGAAGTGATAGAGCAGGTGATCTCCACCTATCCCCCACTGAGGGAGAGACTGTGCGATGAAAAAGGGGATGTGCGAAGATTTATCAACATCTTCCTCAATGATGAGGATATCCGTTTCATGAAGAATTTGGAAACTCCGGTGAATGATGGGGATAGCCTTTCCATTATACCCGCCATTGCCGGTGGGTCAGAATCAACTCCTGGTCGGGTCATTCTTGGGCAAAGCTTTCCGTCCCAGTGGTTCGGAATGGAAGAGGAAAGGATAAAGCAGGGCAAAGTTTTCATCTTGGGGGCCGGCGGGTTGGGTTGCCCCGCCGCCCTTTACTTGGCTTCGGCAGGCGTTGGAACCATAGGGATTGCGGATTCAGATGTTGTAGACCTCTCCAATCTTCACAGGCAAGTCCTCCATTTTACCAAGGATGTGGGTAGGGAAAAGGTTCGTTCTGCCAGGGCGAAATTGAGGGATCTCAATCCAGAGGTGAAAGTCCGCACCTATCGGACGAGGATGACTTCCGAGAACGTGCGGGAAATCATAAGGCCTTATGATGTGATCATCGATGGGAGCGACAATTTCCCCACGAAGTTTTTGATCAACGATGCCTGTTACTTCGAGAAGAAGCCCTTAGTCTTGGGAGGAATTCTGAAATTCTATGGGCAAGCTACTGTCTTCGATCCCTGGCACAAGGGGCCCTGCTACCGATGTATTTTTCCTAATCCTCCACCGCCTGGCACAGTCCCCTCTTGTCAAGAGGCCGGGGTGATCGGGGCCATAGCCGGGATCATCGGCATGGTTCAGGGCTTCGAAGCGATGAAAATCCTTTCGGGTCAGGGGGACCCCATCATTGGGCGTTTTTTGGTATTTGACGCATTGGATATGACCTTCAAGGAATTCAACATAGAAAGGGATGAAAACTGCCCCCTCTGCGGCAAGGCTCCCTCCATCACCGAGTTGGTGGATTATGAGCAGGTGTGTCAAGCTTAGTGCTTCGATTCGCAATTACGGTGATGTATTTTGGCGACTTATTTCAAAAACATTGCTCACTCCATTCGGCCCGAGCCTTTCGGCAATGAGCTCAAGGCCGAACTGCTCACACCGGGGGCTCATGGCCGAGGGCAGCACTAAGTCCTGAGGGCTTCGACTGAGACATGTCGACGAGCCGATGTCAAGTCGCTCAGCCGAAATCTGAATAAGTTCGTCATCGAACTTATGAATCGAAGGACTTAGGAAAGGATTTTCCCCGATCCACCATGGATCCTAAAGTTCAATTGTATACAAAAAGGGAATGTCATTTATGTGATGTCGCCCGCGGCATTATTTGGGGGGTTCTGAAGGAGATTCCCTTTGAATTCCAGGAGATCGACATCGAATCGAGCAGTGACCTCTACGAGCGGTTTAAGGAGGAAATTCCCGTCGTCTTCGTAAACGGCGAACGGGCCTTCACCTACAGGGTACACGAGGAGAGATTGAAGAGGATCCTGAAGGGACGTCAGCCGACGGACAGTGATCCAAGAGGGAAGCATGGTTGAGATTGGGTATTTCTCATTGATTCTCGCCCTAATGTTTACGGCCTATTCGGGCCTAACGTCGATTATTGGCGTGAAAGGGCAGAGGAAGGAGCTGGTCGTCAGCTCGGAAAACGGGGTCATCGCGGTATGGGGATTTCTCACAGTAGGATCCGTGGTGATGATCTACGCATTGATTTCCAGGGATTTCCAAGTTGAGTACGTGGCGAGGTATACCAACCGTGCCCTTCCCCTCGTATACACCTTGACGGCATTCTATGCAGGACAGGAGGGTTCCCTCCTCCTTTGGGCTTGGCTGCTTTCCCTCTTTTCCTCCCTTGTCATCTGGCAGAATAGGGTAAAGAACCGAGATCTCCTTCCTTATGTTACGTTGGTGTTAATGGCGATCACTTTTTTCTTCCTCCTTCTTTTGGTCTTTGTGACGAGT
>JABAOH010031672.1_pt4 | contig 69856 bp, 66 predicted proteins | sample 7062181 | NCBI WGS metagenome assembly JABAOH01 (sample SAMN14538630, study PRJNA623070) | marine sediment metagenome | biome: marine biome [ENVO:00000428]; feature: marine pelagic biome [ENVO:01000023]; material: deep marine sediment [ENVO:00002113]; isolation source: pool of 5 deep marine... | reverse complement strand
CGCGACGTCGTCGCCGGGAAAGTCCCGCGCGATGGCGTCGGTCGGACTCGAGAGCAAAGCGCGCGCGGTGCGCTCGTTGACGGCCTGCGTGCGCTCCACGCCGGACTGGTAGACCGCGCTCACCTCGCTCGTTAGCGCATGCAGGCGTTTGCGGAACTGCGGGTAGTCCCGCTTCACCTGCCGGAGCCGTGACGCCGGGACCTCGCCCTTGGCCGCGAGCTGCTCGAACTGTTCCAGCGCAACCGGCTTGCCCTCCACGAGCGGAAAGATGGCCGTCTGCGCGACGGGCCCCGCGGGGACGCTCACCAGCGCCAGACCGGCACGCTTGAGGTCCTCCTCGAGCGGGGCCGTGATCTCGCGCACGCGCTCGGCGAGCGCGTCCTGGATGGCGTCGCGCTCGGCCTTGACCGACTCCGAGGCGAGCGCCTTCGGCAGGTCCTCGGCGATGCAGCGCGCGACGGTGCGCATGCGCCGGCAGAATGGGCGCGCCTGCCCGGCCGGCAACGAGATCAGCCGCGGGCGGTCCGGATGCGAGAAGTTGTGCACGTAGCAGCGGTCTTGGCGCACCGGCGCCTGCGGCCGCAGCTCCTCCAGCACGCGCCGCACCATGGTCATGCGGCCGGTGCCGGAGAGCCCGCGGATATAGACGTTCTGCCCGCGCGCCCGGCACTCGATGCCGAAGCGCAGGGCGTCGACGGCGGTGGGCTGACCGACGATGCCGACGTCGGTGTCCACCTCGGCCGTGGTGTCGAACTTCAGCAGCCCGGGATCGCAGCGCCAGCGCAGCGTCTCGGGATCCAGTTTCTTCGCTTCAGGGGTATCCGTCACGGGCGTGCTCCTCGCAGGGGCGCTCGGCCGTTCTCGTGCCTCACGGCGCGGCGCCGCGCGGCTCGTGCGGCAGCCGGAACGGGCGGTGCGACTCGAAGGCGCGCGCCGCGCGCAGCACCAGGGCGTCGTCGTGCATGGGGCCGACGATCTGCAGGCCCACGGGCAGGCCGGCGCTGGTGAAGCCGCAGGGCACGGTGCAGGCCGGCTGCTGCGTGAGGTTGAAGGGATAGCTGAACGGGGTCCAGTCGGGCCAGCGTCCCTGCCCCTCGTCGGCGGGGGTCTCGCAGCCGGCGGCGAACGCCGGCAGCGGCAGGGTCGGTGTCAGCAGCAGGTCGTGGCCGCGATGAAATGCGCGCATGGCCTCGCCGAGGGAGGCCCGGCGCGCGACCGCGTCGAGGTACTGCGGCAGGGTGTACGCCCCGCCCGCGGCCGCCACCGCGACCAGGCCCGGATCCATGCGCTCGCGCCGCGCGGCGTCGAAGGCCGACAGCAGCCGCGCGGCGCCGGTGTACCAGTGCACACGGAAGATCTCGGCGACGTCGTGCAGCGGCGGATCGATCTCCTCGACGTGCGCACCCAGCTCCTCGAACAGGCTTACGCTCATGCGCACGGCGGCGGCCACCTCCACGTCGACGTCGACGCCGCCGAGAGCGGGGCTGAAGGCGAGGCGCAGGCCGGCGACGCCGGCCTCCAGGCCGATGCGGTAATCGCGGCCGTCGTAGGGCAGCGCGAACCAGTCGCGGTCATCGGGCTGCGAGAGCACGCTCAGCATGAGCGCGGCATCGCCGACGGTGCGCGTGATCGGCCCGACGTGGGCGACGGTGCCGAAGGGGCTCGCCGGCCATGCCGGCACGCGGCCGAAGCTCGGCTTGTGGCCGAAGACGCCGGTGAAGCCGGCGGGAATGCGGATCGAGCCGCCGCCGTCGGTGCCGACGTGCAGGGCTCCCATGCCGAGCGCACAGGCGGCCGCCGCGCCGCCGCTGCTGCCGCCGGGCGTGCGCGCGGTGTCCCAGGGGTTGCGTGTGACGCCGGTCAGGGCGCTGTCGGTGACCCCCTTCCAGCCGAACTCCGGCGTCGTGGTCTTGCCGAGCAGCACGGCGCCGTGCTCGCGCAGCCGCGCGGTCGCCGGCGCGTCGTCGCTCCAGTCCTGCTCGCGCTCGACGGCGAAGCTGCCGCGCAGAGTCGGCCAGCCGCGCGTCAGCACCAGGTCCTTGATCGTCGTCGGCACGCCGTCGAGCAGGCCGCGGGGCTCGCCCCGCCGCCAGCGCGCCTCGGCGTCGGCGGCGCTTGCCAGCGCCTGCTCGGCGTCCAGAAGGCAGAAGGCATTGACCGCATCGCCGTGCCGCTCGATGCGCTCGAGCGTGGCCCGCGTGGCCTCGACGGGGGACAGCTGCCCGGCACGGTAGAGCCGCAGCAGCTCGCTCGCCGAGAGAAAGGCAACGTCTTCGGTCATGGCTCGGCTCCTGTCTTCGTGTGCCCGGCCTCGCGCCGCGCGCCGCCGCGCCGTGTCGACACGGTGTCGCCGGCGCAGCTATTGTATAGTCATCCCGCGTGCATTGACCGCCCGCCCAGGTAACCGACCGAAGATGATCCAGCGCTCGTTCCTGTTCGTACCGGGCGACAGGCCCGACCGGTTCCACAAAGCGATCGATACCGGCGCCCACGGCGTCATCGTCGACCTCGACGACGCCGTCGCCCCGGAGCACAAGCCGCGTGCCCGCGAAACGGTGGTCGCCTGGCTCGATGCGGCGCACCCGGTCTACGTGCGCATCAATCGCACCACCTCGCCCTGGTATCTCGACGACGTCGACGCGCTGGGGCGGTGCACGGGCATCACCGGCGTCATGGTGCCCGAGGCGGAGACCCCCGAGCAGCTCGGCGACGTCGCCGCACGGCTGCCCGAGAGCGTGGGGCTCGTGGCCCTCGTTGAGAGCGCCGTCGGGATCTGGAATACGCTCGACATCGCCCGCCATCCGCGCGTCACCCGGCTCGCCTTCGGCTCGCTCGACTTCAAGCGCGACACGGGCATCGAGGACGACGCCGCCGGGCTGCTCTACGCGCGCTCGCGGGTGGTGCTGGCGTCACGCTGCGCCGGCATCGAGGCACCCATCGAGGGCGTCACGACGGCCCTGGACGACCCCGCGCGCCTGCAGGCGGACGTCCTCGAGGCGCGGCGCCTGGGCTTCGGCGGCAAGCAGTGCATCCACCCCAGCCAGGTCGCCGCGGTCAACGCCGCGTTCCGGCCCTCGGCGCAGGAGGTGAGCTGGGCCCGCGGCGTGCTCGAGGCCGCGGAGCAGGCCGCGCACGGCGCCATCCGCTATCAGGGTGAGATGGTGGACCGGCCCGTCATCGAGCGCGCCCGCCTCATTCTCGAAGCGGCCGGCGACACGGCCTCCTGAACGGGGGCGTGCCTCAGCGCAGCAGGCCGTAGAGGCCGGCGCCGAGGAGCAGGCCGAAGGCAATGCGGCGATAGAGCCCCTCGCTCGATTTGCGGAACAGGCGCGCCCCGAGCCACGCCGTGGCCATGAACGGCGGCAGCAGGATCGCCGCGCGCTGCAGCGCCGTCCCCGACATCAGCCCCTTGAGCGCCATCAGGGCGATCAGGGCGACGAGCGTGACGGCGAAATAGCCGGTGAAGTTGGCGCGGTTGTCGGCGGCGGCGTCGCGGCCCGCGAGCAGGTACAGAATCACCGGGGGATTGCCGAGGCTCGTCATCGCCATCAGCACGCCCGACACGGCCCCGACGCCCAGCGTCGCCGGCATCGGGCGGTTGCCGCCGTAACGCCAGCCCAGCATCAGCACGAGCGTGAACAGCACGACGAGGGCGGCGATGAGACGGGCGAGCAGCGCCGCGTCCAGCGACACCAAGAGCCAGGTGCCTACGGGCATGCACAGGGCCGCGGCAAGACCCATGGGCACGATCGTGCGCCAGTCGATGCGCGTGTACACGCCGGGCAGCAGCTGCGCGGTGACGACGAGCTCCATGACGATGATGACGGCCACCGTCTCCACCGGACCGAAGAGCACGGCGAATACCGGCGCCATGAGCATGCCGGAGCCGACGCCGGCAAAGCCGCGCATCAGTCCGGCGACGATGGCAACGCCCACCGCCGCCGCCAGCTCCGTGCCCGGCATCGCGCTACGCTCGACGCTGCGGCCGGCGCCGCCCTACCAGCCGCCGCCTCCGCCGCCGCCCCCGCCGCCGCCGGAGGACCCGCCTCCGCCGGCGCCGGAGCTCGACCCCGGCGGGCGCGCGGAGGCGGAGATCGCCGACGTCAGACTCGTGCCGAGCGACGACGTGAACTGCGACAGGCCGGACCGCCGCCATTGCGAGCCGCTGTACCAGCGCGGCCGGTAGCCCTCGTCGGCCCGCGCCGCGCGCGAGAGCACGCCGGCGAACTTCTCCGACCACTGCTGGTCCACACCGAGGGCGAGAGCGTAGGGCAGATAGCGCTCGAAGAGCTCGGGCGTGCGCTCGGGCGGGTTGAGCGTGTTGAGCCGGCTCTCCTCGGCGACCTCGAGGTAGCGCTTGAAGCCCTCGATCTCGTCCATGATGGCGCGGCCGAGGCGCGTGGGCGCGCGCAAAAGGTAGTAGAACAGCGCGTTGACGGCGACCAGCGTCAGCAGCAGCGCCATCAGCCACGGTGAGGTCAGCTGGAAGAACGAGACGACGGCGGCGCCCTCGACGGCGGTGAAGACGATCGCCATCAGGATCTGCCTGCGCATCCACAGGAAGACGACGCCGACCGACCACATGCCCACCCACGCGGCGGCGAAGATCACGTCCGGCGACGCCCGGCCCTGCGAGAGCGCGACGAAACTCACCGCGCCGATGGCCCACAGGATGCCGGGGATGAGAAAGCCGCTGTTGCGGAAGAAGTAGACCGTGTGAAACTCGCGCTCGAAGTGGCGCTTGAGTGCCTTGAGCGCCTTGGAGATGGTGCTGTGGTTGCTCTTGCGCAGGCGGATGGAGTCGCCCGCGCCGAGGAGCTTGTCGACGAGACGGCGCTCCCCGGGAGAGAGCACGGACTTGTCGCCGGCCTCGCTGCGCCGCAGCGTGAACTCGTCGTCGAGCTCCTCGATGGTGAGGTAGCCCTTGACGGCCATGTTGATGACGGCGGACGCGAACGCCCGATGGTCGAAGCCCATCTCCCGGATGTAGCGCACCGCCGCCGGCGACAAGCCCCGCGGCGGCCGGAAGCGGGCGATGATCACACCCTTCTCGGGATCGCGCCCCACGCGGTGCCACACCATGAGGTAGTAGACGATCAGGACCAGCAGCGCGGCGACGCCCGCCAGCGTGGCGGAGCGGTCGCGCAGGAAATACAGCGCCTGCTCGCCGCGGCCCGGCCGGGAGACGAAGCCGGCGGGCCAGGCCACGGAGACGGTGAGCCCCTCGCCCGCCGCGAGCCGGCGCGTGGTGCGGAACTCGGCGCGGCCGAGGTCGTCGACGCGCTGCTCGTAGTCCATGCCGCGGCTCAGACGCGGCCCCGTGTAAGCGTAGAGCTCGAGCGCCGCGCCGCCCACGCCTCCGGGCAGCGTCACGGTGGCGCTGGCGCGCTCGATGGGAAAGGCCCAGCCGTCGCCGGTGACGTTCCAGTAGAGCTCATCGCGCTCGCCGAAGTGGCCGAGCTGGCGATCGGTGCGGTAGGTCAGCTCGTAGCGGTAACGACCCGGTTGCAGAAACACGTCCTCGTCGCCCATGTACACGCGCACGCCGTTGTCCAGCGCCTGGGTCCTGTACAGCTCGGCGACGCCGTCGCGGCGCACGGACACGATATCGAAATCGACCACATACTTCGCGCCCGCGTGATCGCGGTAGCGCGTGGGAAAGTCGCGATAGATTCCACGGCGGATGCGTTGGCCCCGCGCCTCGACCTCGATGGTCTCGGTGACCTCCATGCTGCCGTCGGCGTGCACGGTGATGTCGCTGTGGAACGTGTGGATGCGCTCTTCGGCGACGGCGACGGCACTGGTCAGCAGGCCGACCAGCAGCAGCGTCAGGCGGCCGCACGCGGCCGCAACGGATGCGGTCAAAACCGGACCTCGGGTACGGCGCGATCGGTAGCGAGCTCTATTTCGAAGAACTCGGCGATACGGAAACGGAAGAAGTTGGCGACGAGATTGCTCGGGAACGACTCGACAAGCGTGTTCCAGTTGCGCACGGCGCCGTTGTAGTAGCGTCGGGCGAGCTGAATCTGCTCCTCGATCTCGCCGAGGTTGCTCTGCAGGTCGAGGTAATTCTGGCTGGCCTTGAGGTCGGGGTAGCTCTCGGCGACAGCGAGCAGATTGCGCACCGCCTGCGAGATCCGGCTTTCCTGCTCAGCGCGCTCGTGCACCGACTGATCGGGGTCGGAGCCGGTGCGCAGCGCCGTCACCTCGCGCAACGCCTCGCGCTCGTGCTTGCCGTAGCCCTTGACCGTCTCCACCAGGTTCGGGATGAGGTTGGCGCGGCGCTTGAGCTGCACGTCGATGCCGCTCCAGGCCTCCCGCACCTGGTTCTTGTGCTTGATGAAGCGGTTGTAAGTGAAGATCAGCCACAGCACGGCGGCGGCGATGACGATGAGTGTGATTTCCCCGGCCATGTCGCAAGCTCTCCTTGCGGGTCAGTATAGTCCAGGCGCCCCGGCTGCTAGGGCGGCGGCGGGCGCACGCAAGGCGGCGCGGCTCAGGCCTGCACGGCGTACTGGGCCACGAGCACCACCGCGAGCAGCGCGAGCACGCGGCGCACGATGCGGCGATAAAGCGCCGTGGGAATGCGCTTGCGCAGGACGATACCCACCAGCAGCGCGGCCACGGCGACACCGGCGAGCGGCAGCGTGCCGACGACGACGTCGACGCTCAGCACGCCGGAGCCGGCGAACACGCCGAGCTGCGAGACCTTGCCGGCGAGAAAGCACATGTTGAACACCTGCACCATGGCGGTGCGCGCCAGGCCGAGCTCGAGGGTGTAGATGATCAGGATCGGCACCATGACGTTGGTGGTGCCGGCGGCAAAGCCCGCCGCCAAGCCGAACACGAGCATCGACAGGCGGCGGTGTCGCGTCACGGCGCGCAGCTTGAGCCGGTGGGCACGTCCGCCGGTGAGGTAGACGAGGATCAGCGCCGCGAGGAGCAGCTTGAACGGCGCCGGGTCGGCGACGATCAGCACACGCGTGCCGAGCGCGCTGCCGAGCACGGCGAACGCCGCCAGCGGCCAGAAGCGTCCGATGCTCTCACCCCAGCGCCCGCCGCGGACGATGCTCGCGACGTTCACCGCCACGGTGGGCAGCAGGGTGATGAGGATGGCGCTGCGCACGTCGACGATCAGCGCCAGGAGCGGTGTGGCGACCAGCGGGAAACCGAGCCCCAGCGTGCCGTGGACGAACCCGGCCAGGGCGATGATGGCGGCGAACAGCGCCAGCGTGGCGAGGGAGAAGCCGTCGGGGTCGGAGAGGGACATGCGGCGGCGCGGGAGGCGGAAGACGCAGCGGCGACGGACCGGCTACAGCTTGTCGCGCAGCGCGTAGTAGAGCATACCGAGCACCAGCGCCGGCCAGCGCAGCAGCACGCCGCCGGGAAAGGGGCGCTGGGGCAGGCCGGCGAAGACGTCGAAGCGCTCCGCGGTGCCGGCGATGGCTTCGGCGACGAGCTTGCCGGCGAGCGTCGTCAGCGCCACGCCGTGGCCGGAAAACCCCTGCATGTAGTAGACGTCCCGCTCGAGCCTGCCGAACGAGGGCAGGCGGGTGAGGGTGATGGCCAGCGTGCCGCCCCAGGCGTAGTCGATGCGGGCATCGGCGAGCTGGGGATACACCCGCAGCAGGTAGCGGCGCACGAAGCCCTTGATATCGCGCGGGAAGCGGTGCGTGTAGTTCTCACCGCCGCCGAAGAGCAGTCGTCGGTCGGCCGAGAGTCGGAAGTAGTCGACCACGAACTTGGTGTCGACGACGGCGACGTCGTCGCGGATGAGCTCGCGCGCGCGCCCCTCCCCCAGCGGCTCTGTGGCCAGCATGAAGTTGTTGATGGGCATGAAGCGCGCGCCGATGCGCGGCTCCAGGCCACCGAGATAGCCGTTGCAGGCGAGCACGGTGAAGCGCGCCTTCACCGTACCGCCCGGCAGCATCACGCGGTTGCCCTGCGGGCGGTGCTCGAATCGCCGCACGCGGGAATGCTCGAACAGCCTCGCGCCCGCCTGGGCCGCCGCTCGCGCAAGACCGAGTGCGTAGTTGAGTGGGTGCAGGTGGGCCGCTCCCATGTCGAGCTTGCCGCCGTGGTAAATGCGGGTGCCCAGCATCTCGCCCAGCTCGGCCCGGGAAACCGGACGCACCGGTTCGTACGCGTAGCGCGTGCGCAGGCACTCGGCGTAGCGTGTCAGGTGCTCGGCGTGAGCGGGCTTGTGCGCCACCGTCAGCACGCCCGGCTTGAGGTCACAGGCGATGCCGTGGTCACGAATGCGCGCCTTCACCAGCGCCTTGGCTTCCTCGGCGAGCTGCCACAGCGTGCGCGCCGTCTGCGGCCCGAGCGAGCGCTCGAGCTCCATGACGTCCTTGCGCTGGCCGCTGCCGAGCTGACCGCCGTTGCGCCCGGACGCTCCCCAGCCGAGCCGCTCGGCCTCCACGAGCACCACGTCGTAACCACGCTCGGCGAGATGCAAAGCCGTCGACAAGCCGGTGAAGCCACCGCCGACGACGCACACATCGCAACCGATCTCACCGGCCAGCGCGGGACAGCGCGGCGCGTCGACGGCAGTGGCCGCGTAGTAGGAGTCGACATGACCGCCGCTCATGCCACCGACTCCGGCCGCAGGCGCATGCGACGGCGGGGGCTACAGATACCAGCGGTACTCCAGCGACGAGATGTGCTCCTGGAACTCGCGCATCTCGTGGCGCTTGGTCTCGCAGTACAGCTCGAGGTACTCGCGGTCCAGGTACCCGGCCAGCACCTCGGCGCGTTGCAGGCGCTCGAGCGCGGCACCCCACTCGAGCGGCAGCTCGGCGTCCACCTCGGCGCCGACATTGCCCGCGGCCGGCGCGCCCGGCTCGATGCCGTTGACCATTCCGTAGTGCGCGCCCGCCAGCAGCACCGCCAGCACCAGGTAGGGATTGGCCTCGGCGCCGGCGACGCGGTGCTCGATGCGCCGGCTCGCGCCGGGACCGGCGGGGATGCGAATGGCGACGGAACGGTTGTTGGCGCCCCACGAACGCGTGACCGGCACGAAGCGGTTGGGACCGAAACGGCGGAACGCGTTGACGTTGGGCGCGAACACGGCGAAGGCGTCCGCCATGGTTGCCAGCATCCCGCCGACGGCGTGGCGCAGGCGCTCGCCGCCTAGCGGCGTGCCGTCGTCGAAGACGTTGCGCCCGTCTTCGTCCAGCAGGCTCATGTGCACGTGCATGCCGTTGCCGGTGCACTCGGGGAACGGCTTGGACATGAAGGTGGCACGGAAACCGTGGCGGGGAGCCACCGACTTGACGATGTGGCGCAGCAGCGCGCAGTGATCCGCCGCCGCGAGCGGGTCGTCGACGTGGCGCAGGTTGATCTCGTACTGCCCCGGGGCAAACTCGGCGCTGGCGACGGTGGCGGGAACCCGCTGCAGACGAGCCGCCCCGTCGACCTCGGCGAAGAAGCCGGCGTACACGTTGAGCTCGTCCATGCCGTAGACCTGGGTCGAGTCGTCACGCCGCCCCGTGGACGGCAGGATCGGTGCCTGCGGTCGGCCCTCGGCATCGCACTCGCGGTCGAGCAGATAGAACTCGAGCTCGAAAGCGCACACCGGCCTCAAGCCGAGCTCGCCGAAGCGCTCGGCGACGCGGGCGGCGACGTTGCGCGGATCGAACGACGCCGGCGTGCCGTCGTCGTTGCGCAGGTTCATGAGCACCTGCCCCGTCGGCTCGCTCATCCACGGCACCGGCGCCAGCGTCCCGGCGATCGGCACGCCGGTGCCGTCGGGATCGCCGTCGCTGAAACCGACCCCGCACGGGTTGGTGTTGTGTCCCCGCACGTTGAGCACGTGCACCGTGTGCGCGATCTGCACGCCACTGGTGAAGATTTTCTCGAACTCCTCCCGCGGCAACCGCTTGCCACGCACGCCGCCGCAGAGGTCGACGAACAGGGCGTCGATGAAGCGCGCGTCGGGGTGGGTGACCAGGAACTCCTCGAGCTCCCGCAGGCGATTGCGCTGTTCGCTGATGTCGTTCACGTCCGTCAACTCAATGCGGGCGCGCCGGGGCGCGCGTCCGCCTTCACCGTCGTGGCTCGAAGGGCATCGTAAACCATTCGCGCGCCTCGCGTCGTGCGCCGTCTCCGACCGGCGCCGGGCGCCTGCTCCGCCCGCGTGCGCCTCAGAAGTCGGGTGCCGGTGTCTGCGTGCGCCGGGCCGTGCGGAAGAACGGGCGCTCGACCACCCGCGCGCGGGCCATGATCTTCTCCCACTTCAGCTCCTTGTTGACGTAGATCTCGGCCCACAGGTCTTCCCACATCGAGCCGCGGCCGCTCTCCAGGGTCGCGATGGCGATGTTGCGCTTGCACGTGGGCGACCACATGGCGGAGGTCACGAACCCCACCTTGCGCCGCCGGCCGTAGTAGACCCAGGCGTCGCGCGCCGGCTTGTTGCCCTCGATGTCCAGGCCCACCACCCGGCAACGGGAACCCGCGCCGCGCTCGTCGAGCAGGGCGCGACGGCCAACGAAGTGACCCTTGTCGAAGTCCACCAGCCGCTCGAGGCCGAGCTCGAGAGGCGAGCGCCCGCGGCTGGCGCGCATGGCGGCGTGCGCGGGCATGAAATCCACATGGGGCATGGGAAAGCCGGCCTCGATGCGCACGAGATCGAGTGTGCGCGAGCCGATGGGCGTGATGCCGTGCTCGCGCCCCGCCTCCATGAGATCGTCCCACAGGCTCTCGGCGACGCCGGGATCGAGCCACAGCTCGTAGCCGAGGTCGCCGGTGAATCCGGTGCGTGAGACGGTGAGGCTGCCCTGGCGGTAGGGTCGGGCCTCGTGCGCGAAGGGCCGCAGGTTCTCGATGCCGGCGAAGCCCAGCCGCTTGAGCACCGCGCAGGACGTCGGACCCTGCAGCGCCAGCGCCGCGAACTTCTCGCTCGCGTCCTCCACGACGACATCGAAGCCGAACGCCGAGTCCAGCAGCCAGGGAAGGTGGCGGTCCTGGGAGCACAGGCGGAATCGGTTCGCTCCGAAGCGGAACAGGGTCCCGTCGTCGAGCACCTTGCCGCGATCGTCGCACCACACGACATAGCCGACCCGGCCGGTGGGGATTCTGCGCACGTCGCGTGTGAGCAGCCGGTTGAGGTAACGCTCGGCGTCCGCGCCGGTGATGTCGTACTTGATCATGGGAGAGAGATCGAACACGCTCGCCTGGTTGCGCACGGCGGCGTACTCCAGGTTCACATGGGTGTAGACGTTCACGGTGGCGTATCCCGCCCAGCGCGAGAAGTCCCGCGCGCGGCAGGCGGCATGGGTGCGCGCGTGGAACGGCGTCGGCAGAACGGGCGCGGCGCTCTGGTTCGTGTTCATCGATGTGTCTGCGCCGCGATCTCCCGGGCGGCATTGAGGCCCGCCGCCCCCATGACGCCGCCGCCGGGATGGCAGTCCGCGCCGCACAGGAACAACCCCGGCACGGGCGTCGCGTACTGCGCCATGCCGGGAACGGGGCGCAGCATCAGAAATCGCTCGAGGCCGAGCTCGGCGTGGTGCCAGTGACCGCCCGTGATGCCGAATTCACGCTCGAGGTCGGGCGGCGTGCGCAGCTCCGCATGCAGGATCTTGGATTCGATGTCCGGCGCGTACGCCGCGATCGTCCGGATAACCGTGCGCTGGAACGTCTCCCGCGCGCCTTGCCAGCCGGCGCGCAGATCGTAGGGCGCGTACTGCACCACCGCGGAGAGCACGTGCTTACCCGCGGGAGCGAGACTCGCGTCGTGCACCGACGGGATCGTGATCTCGATGGCCGGCGCCTCGGAGTACTCACCGTACTTGCCGTGGTTGAACGCCCGCTCCACGTAATCGACATCGGGGGCGATGACGAGCCGGCCGCCGAGGTCACTGCGCTGCGTGCCGGTGAACGACGGCAACGCGTCCAGCGCGAGGTGAAGCTTCGCTGCCTGGCCGTCGGTGGGGAGCGCTCGCACGCGGCGCACCACGCCGGTGTCGAGATGCTCCACGCCCAGCAGCGCCAGCAGGGTGCGTTTCAGGTCGGCGCTGGAGACGACGCAGCCGGCGGCGATCTCCTCGCCGCTGACCAGCCGCACGCCGGCGGCGCGATCGGCGCTCATCAGGACACGCGCCACCTCCGCTCCGGTGCGGATGTCGGCCCCGCTTCGACGGGCGGCGGCGGCCAGCGCCTCGGCGACGGCGCCCATGCCGCCCGCGGGCAGGCTGAGCCCGTCGCCGTTGCGCCGCTCGCCCGCGAGGCGGTAGAGCCAGGTGAACACGGTGTTGGGCGAGCGCGGGCCGAGGCGCGTACCGAGCACGGCATCGAGAGCGAGCGCCCCGCGCAGCAGGTCCGTGCGGAAGCGTTCCTCGAGCAGGTCGGCGATGTTCATGCCGATCACGCGCAGAAACTCGCGCATATCGTCGCGGCCGAGCCGGCGCACGGACCAGCCGAGACGGGCGAGCCCGAGCCCGTCGGCAAGGCGGCGTGACGCGATCCGCGGCGGCGTGCGGTCCTGCAGCCGCTGGATGACGGCCGCGAAGCGCCGCGCCTGCGCGAAAAACTCCGGCAGCTCGGCGGCGTCGGCGGGGGCGCGCGGGCGCAGGGCCTGCGCCGCCAGGGACGGCTCGGCGTGCAGCAGCAGCGGAGCGCCGTCGCGGGCCAGCGCCACCGTCGTCATGCGTCGTGCGGCGAGCCTCAGGCCGTGGCGTTCGAGCTCGAGCTCGCTCACCACCCGCGGGTGCAGCATGTGCAGCACATGGGCGCCCGTCGAGACCGTGAAGCCCGGGGCGAACTCGCCGCTGGCGGCGGCGCCGCCGAGCGTCGCCGCCGCCTCCAGTACGAGCACGCGGCGGCCGCTGCGCGCGAGCGCGGCGGCGCACACGAGCCCGTTGTGACCGGCGCCGATGACGCAGACGTCGTACGCCGGGCTCAGTGCCCCGGGCGCCGTCGTCATGCGCCGGCCCGCCGCGGCCTGAGCTCGCGCAGCATCTCGCGCGCGGCGTTGGCGCCGGGCGCGCCCATGACGCCGCCGCCGGGATGCGTGCTGGAGCCGCACAGGTACAGGCCGCGCACCGGGCTGCGGTACTGCGCGTAGCCGGGAACCGGGCGGTTGAAGAGCAGCTGCTCGAGGGTGAGCTCGCCGTGGAAGATGTTGCCCTCGGTCAGCCCGACCTCGCTTTCGAGCTCCCGCGGCGTGCGCACCTCGACGTGCGCGATGAGATCCTTGAAGTTGGGGCTGTACTCGGCGATCGCATCGATGACCGTGTTGGCGAAGGCGTCGCGGCTGGCGTCGTCCCACTCACGGCCGGCGAGCCGCGCGGGCACGTACTGCACGAACACCGTCATGACGTGCTTGCCGGGCGCCGCCAGGGTGGGGTCGATCTGCGTCGGGATCAGCAGGTCCACGTACGGATCCTTCGACCAGGTGCCGTTCTTCCAGTCGTCGTAGGCGCGCTCCAGCCGCTCCATGGAATCGGTGATGTGCAGATCCCCGGTCCGCGCCGGACAGTCATCGGGGATGGCGGGAAATTGGGGCAGCCCGTCGAGGGCGATGTTGAGCTTTCCCGAGGACCCGCGGATCTTGAAATGGCGCACGCGGTGGACGAAATCCGGCGGCAGGGCGTTCTCGTCGACCAGGCGCAGGAAGGTGCGCTTGACGTCGAGATTCGAGACCACGCTGCGGGCGCGTATCTCCTCGCCGTCGCTGAGCGCCACCCCCACCGCCGCGCCGTCGGCGACGATGACGTCACTCACCTCCGCCCGCAGCCGGATCTCCCCGCCGTGCGCCGCCAGCGCCTTCGCCAGCGCCTGCGTCACCGCGCCCATGCCGCCGCGGGCGAAGCCCCAGGAGCTGACCGCGCCGTCGACCTCCCCCATGTAGTGATGCAGCATGACGTAAGCCGAGCCCGGCGAGTACGGTCCCAGGCCGGTGCCGATGATGGAGCTGCCCGCCTTGTGAGCCTTGATGACGTCGGACTCGAAGTAGCGCTCGAGATGCTCCGCGCAGCTCAGGGTGTAGAAGCGCAGCGTCTCGTAGATCTGCTCCTCGCCGAGGTCGACGAGTGCGCGTGCGATGTCCCACAGGCCCTTGAGGTCACGGGGCCGCCACGAGGCCGGATCCGGCGGGGTGCGCATGAGGAACTGCTTGATGAAGCGGCACTGGCGCAGCATCTCATTGCGGAACACGGTGTAGGACTCCGCATCGCGCGCCGAGTAGCGGGCCCACTCGCGGCGGTTGGCGTCGTGGTCGCTGTAGCCGGCGATGTAGCCGCCATCGCGCGTGAGCGTGATGCTGCCCTCGAAGGGGATGATCTGCAGTCCGAAACGGGAGAGCTCGAGGGCGCGGAAGATCTCCGGCCGGAACAGGCTGCAGACGTAGGAGCAGTTCGAATAGGTGAAGCCGGGATGGAGCTCGCGACTGACGGCGGCGCCGCCGATGTGGTCGTTGCGCTCGAGCACCGTCACACGCAGCCCCGCCCGCGCGAGGTAACAGGCCGCCACCAGGCCGTTGTGACCCGCGCCGACGACGATGACGTCACGCGCGCCCAAGGCTAGGCGCTGCACCGCCGGGCGACGTCCGCACGGGCGCGCCGCGGCGCCGGCCAGGGGGTGCGCACCTCAGACCCGCACGCGGCAGTCGCCGCTGCGATTGACGGCGTGCACGGGGAAGAAGTGGTGATCGTCGCGCGGCGGCGTCATCCCGTCTGTGGTGCTGTCCAGCATGAGCCGGGAGCCGTCGTCGAGAACGGCGAGCAGCACGGCGTGGCCCTCCCTCCCGCCGCTCAGGTCACTCACGCCCGCCAGGGGGCAGAAGGCGTCCTCCCGCCGGCCGAGGAATCGCAGCGACTCGAGCTTGCGCACCGCGCAGTCCTCGCGCTCGTCCCCTTCCTCGAGCGCCTCGACGGGGAAGTCCCATTTGTCGCTCGCGTTCCGGTGCGCGTACTCGGAGCGGCAACGAACGTGCGCATCGGCCGCCTGGTTGCCGCCCTCGAGCTGCTCGAGCCGTGTGCGGGCGGAGAAGGCCGACACCTGATCGCGCCATCTCGCGATCGGGGGGTGATCCGAGCTGCACGGGGTCTTCTCCTCGATGTACAGACAGCCGGAGGCCTCGCAGGGATGGCAACTCGGCGAGACCGTGAGCGACGGGGGCGCGTTCTCCATCAGCTCGATGTCGGAGTTCTCGGCGGGGCCCGGCACGGAGGTGACTGTGCTCCTGCACGCCGCCGGGGCACAGGCGCTCGCCGGGGCGGCCATGAGAAAAGAGCGTCGGGTCAGCATCGTGTTGCTCCTCGAAGAGTCCACGGCGAAGGCAGCGAGGCGCACGATGTCGCGCCGACGCACTCAGTAGGAACGTGGCAAGCCCAGCACGTGCTGGCCGAGATAGTTCAGCACCATGTTCGGCGAGATCGGCGCCGTGCGGAACAGACGCGCTTCGCGCCACTTGCGCTCGATGTTGTACTCGCGCGCGAAGGCGAATCCGCCGTAGGTGTCGAAGCAGGCCTCGGCGGCCGACCAGCAGGCTTCGCCGGAGAGGTACTTGGCCATGTTGGCCTCGGCGCCGCAGGGCCGGCCGGCGTCGAACAGGGCCGTCGCCTTGCGCACCATGAGCTCGGCGGCCTCGACCTGGGCGTGGGCCGCGGCGAGCGGGAACTGGATGCCCTGGTTCTGGCCGATCTTGCGCCCGAAGACCACCCGCTCGTTGGCATAGCGGCTGGCGTGCTCGACGAAGTAGCGCCCCGTGCCGATCGCCTCCGCGGCGATCAGGCACCGCTCCGCATTCATGCCGTCCAAGATGTAGCGAAACCCCTTGCCCTCCTCGCCGATCAGGCTCGAAGCGGGCACATTGAGGTTGTCGAAAAACACCTCCGTGGTGTTGTGGTTGATCATGGCGTCGATGGGGCGGATGTCGCAACCGTTGCCGCGTGCCTGGCGCAGGTCGATGAGAAAGGTGGAGATCCCCTCGGTACGCTTCGCCACCTTGTCGGCCGGCGTGGTGCGCGCCAGCAGCAGCATCAGATCGGAGTGAGCCGCGCGGCTGGTCCAGATCTTCTGTCCGTTGATGACGTAGCCGTCGGCGGTGCGCTCGGCGCGCGTGCGCAGCTGGGTGGTGTCCGATCCCGTGCTCGGCTCCGTCACGCCGAATGCCTGCAGGCGCAGCTCGCCGGTCGCGATCCCCGGCAGATAGCGCTGCTTCTGCTCCTCGCTGCCGTGGCGCAGGAGCGTGCCCATGGTGTACATCTGCGCGTGGCAGGCCGCACCGCTGCAGGCGGTGGCGTGGATGGTCTCGAGGATCACGCCGGCGGCACGCAGCGGCAGTCCGGCGCCGCCGTACTGCTCCGGAATCAGCGCGGCGAGATAGCCGGCTCGGGTGAGGGCGTCGACGAACTGTGTCGGATAGCTGGACTGCGGCGGCTCGTCCTCCAGCCGCCGCCAGTACTCATCGGGGAAGTCGTCGCACAGCTTGCGCACCGCCTCACGAATGTCCGCGTAGTCCTCCTCCACGGACATGGTGACGGCGGCGGCCACCTTCAGGCCGCCCGCGACGCCGGCACGAAACCCTTGGGCGCGCCGGCCTTGGCGTACATGCCGTAGAGCGGCTCCCCGGGCAGGTTGCGCACGATGATCTCGCGCACCGCGACGAGTCGGTCCAGGTCCACGCCCGTTCTCAGGCCCGCGCCCTCGAGCAGGAACACGAGGTCGTCCATGACGATGTTGCCGGTCGCGCTGGGCGCGTAGGGACACCCCCCGAGCCCGCCGAGGCTGGCGTCGAAGCGGCGCACGCCCGCCTCCAGGGCGGCGAAAACGTTGGCCATCCCGAGTCCGCGCGTGTCGTGGAAGTGGGCGGCGATGGCAACGTCCTCGCCGAACTGCGACATCACCTGGGTCAGCAGACGCTTGACGTCGTTGGGGTTGCCGAAGCCGACGGTGTCGGCGATCGCCAGCTCGTCGGCGCCGGCCGCCACGAACTTCTCCGCCAGGCGCATGACGGCGCCGGGCTCGACGCGGCCCTCGATGGTGCAGCCGAAGGCGGTGGCGAGCCCCACGGCCAGGCGCGTATCGCGGGCCCCCGCCGTGGCGGCGCGCGCCGCCACGATGCGCCCGAAATCGTCAACGGACTCGTCCGTCGAGCGGCGCACGTTGGCCCGGTTGTGGCTCTCGCTTACCGAGGTGACGTAGTTCAGCTTGTGCACGCCGGCGGCGAAACCGCGCTCGGCGCCCTTCAAGTTGGGCACCAGCGCCGCGACGCCGAGCCCGTCGACGGCCAGCGCCGCCGCCACCACCTCCGCGGCATCGGTGAACTGGGGGATGAGCTTCGGCGGCACGAAGGAGCACACCTCGATCTCCGGCATGCCGCTGGCCGCCTCCGCAACGATCCAGCGGATCTTCTCGGCGGTCGGGAAGAACGTACTGAGGCTCTGCAGGCCGTCGCGAAGCCCCACCTCACGACATTCGACATCGGTGCCGGTGCGCATCTCGAAACTCCCGGGTAGCGTGTGCCCAATTGCGAACCCGCCGGGGGCCGTGCCGCCCGCCCGCGGGATCCTTTCTGCAGACGGCTTATGTACCAGAGGCGCGTCGGAAACGCCAGACGGCGGCTCAGGTGCGCACGCGCGCGAGCTCACGCGCGAATGCCGCAACGCGTTCCTCCGCCAGCGGGCTCGCCGCCCGACCGTCGCGTTTGAAGCAGCTGCCCACGATGAGGCCGTCGACGCTCGGGTACAGACGCCCCAGGTTCGCGGGCGTCACGCCGCTGCCGACGAGCACCGGCAACTCGGAGTGTCGGCGCGCCGTGTCGATATCGGCGGCCCGGGTCTCGGCGCCGGTGCGCTCGCCCGAGACCACCAGTGCGTCCGCCATGCCGCGCTCGCTCAGGTCCATCACCTCGGTGGCGAGACCGCGATCGTGCAGCGGCGCCGCATGCTTGACGCCGACGTCGGCGAAGATGAGCACGTCGGAGCCGAGACTCGCACGCAGCCGCAGGGTCTCGTGGCTCTCGCCGTGCACGATGCCCTGCTCGGAGACGGCGACCCCCATGTGCACGTTGACGCGCACGAACCGCGCCCCGGCGGCGCTCGCTACCGCCACGGCCGCGGGCCCGTCGTTGCGCAGCACGTTGACACCCACCGGGACGCCGGCCGCGCGCACCGCCTCGCGCGTCACGGCGGCCATCGCCGCCACCGTCGGCGCCGGCACCGGCCCCGGGTAGAAGGGGATGTCGCGCAGGTTCTCGACGATGAGCCCGTCGACGCCGTGACGCATGAAGACCTCGATCTCCGCCAGCGCCGTCTCGTAGACGCTGTCCATGGAACCCGCATAGGCCGGCGAGCCCGGCAACGGCAGCAGGTGCACGCACGCGATCAGCGGCCTGCCGCCGGGAAAGAGTTCCTCGAAGCGCATCGTCGTCCTCGGCGCCGTGGCGGACTCGCCGCGGCGGGGCTACTCGCCTTTGAAGCGCGGCGCGCGGCGCTCGTTGAAGGCGCGCACGCCCTCGATCCGGTCCGCCGTCGGCACCGTGCGGTTGTAGGCCTCGACCTCGAAGGCGTAACCGCTCTTGAGATCGAGCTGGGTGGCCAGGTCGAGGGCTTTCTTCGACTGGCGCACGGCGATGGGCGCGTTGGCCGCCACCGTGCGGGCGGTGGCGAGGGTCTCCTCCTGCAGCGAGTCGTCGTCGCACAGGCGGTTGACCAGGCCCCACTGCCGGGCCTCCTCGGCGCCGAAGGGCCGCCCGCTCAGCACGATCTCCTTGGCGCGGCGCAGACCCACGGCGCGCGGCAGGTTCTGCGTGCCCATCGCGCCGGGCATGATGCCCAGGGTCACCTCGGTGAGCGCGAAGCGGGCGCGCCGGGCCGCGTAGATGAAGTCACAGGCCAGCGCCAGCTCGCAGCCGCCGCCGTAGGCGGCGCCGTTGACGGCGGCGATGATCGGCACCGGACAGTCGGCCTGCGCCAGCAGCGCCTGCTCGAAGATCGCGTGCTGGCGCCGCCAGTCGGCGTCGCTCATGCCGTCGCGCTCCTTGAGGTCGCCGCCGGCGCAGAAGGCCCGCTCGCCGGCCCCCGTGAGCACGACGCAGCGCACGTCCTCCGGGTCCACGTACAGCGCCGCCCAGAGATCCCGCAGCTCCTGCCCCATGCGCGTATTCATGGCGTTGGCGACACGGGCCCGGTCGAGAGTGACGCAGAGCACGTGGGCGTCGACGCGCTCGAGCCGCAACGTCTCCCATTCGCGCGACAACGTCATGGTTCCCCCAGGATCTCCCGCGTGTGCTCGCCGAGCGCCGGGGCGCCGCGGCCGAGCGACGGGCGTCGGCCGTCCAGGCGCACGGGCACGCCCAGCAGGCGCAGGTGCTCGCCCAGCCGCTCGACGATGCCGAGGGCGCGCGTCTGCTCGTGCGCGAACACCTCCTCGAGGTCCTGGGTGGGAGCATTGGGCACGCCCGCGTCGTCCAGCTTCTGCTGCCAGTGCGCGCGCGGCTGCGTCACGAAAACCGCCTCCAGCCTCTCGTTGATGGCGTCGCGATGCCGCACGCGCTCGCTGTTGCGAGCGAAGCGGGGGTCCCGTGCCCACTGCGGATGGCCGACGACCTCGCACAGCGTCGCGAACAGCCTGTCGTTGGCGCCGCCCACGAGCAGGTAGCCGTCGGCGCATGCGAACGCGCGATAGGGAACGATGCCGCTGATGCCGGAGCCATAGCGCCGCGGCACGTCGCCGCTGGCGAGATAGTCGGCTCCCGGAATCGCCATCCACGCGAGCGCGGTCTCGAACAAGGCCGTGTCGACGACGCCGCCGCTGCCGCTCGCGTCGCGCCGGTGCAGCGCCGCCAGCACCCCGATCGCGCACCACATGCCGGTGCCCATGTCGATGATGGACACGCCCACCCGCACCGGCGCTCGACCGTCCTCGCCGGTCACGCTCATGATGCCGCCGAAGGCCTGCATCAGGGGGTCGTAGCCGGGTCGATGCTGCAGCGGCCCCTCGGCGCCGAAGGCGCCGATGTTGCAGTAGATCAGGCGCGGGTTGGCCGCGAGCAGGCTGGCGCCGTCGAGGCCGAGCTTGGCCAGCGCCCCGGGACGCATGTTCTGCACCACCACATCGGCCTTCTCGAGAATGAAACGGCGCGCGCGCTCGCGTGCGTCGGGGTCCTTCAGGTCCACGACCACGGATCGCTTGTTGGCGTTCAGAGCGTGGAACCACAGCCGCTCGCCGTCGACAACGTGCTCGCCCCAGCCGCGCGCGTCGTCCCCCACGCCCGGGCGCTCGAACTTGATCACCTCGGCGCCCAGCGTCGCGAGGATCCAGGTGGCGTAGGGCGCCGCGACACTCGAGCCGAGCTCGACGACGCGCACGCCGGTGAGGGGAAGGTTCATGCTGCGCTGCACGCTTTGGCTGACCCGGCGCAGATTAAACCAGAATCCGGGGGCGCTGCCATCGCATTGGCGGCGGGGTGCGTATCAGTTAACCTTGGCGCGGAAGACCCCATGCCCGCCAACCTGAGTCCCGAGTACAAGAGTGCCGAGACGGCTTTTCGCAGAGCCCGTGACCCCGACGAGCGCCTGGGCTGCCTGCGGGAGATGCTGCGCACGATTCCCAAGCACAAGGGCACCGAGCGCCTGCAGGCGGACATCAAGACGCGCATCAAGCAACTCAGCGACGAGGTCAGCGGCCCGCGCAAGGGCGCCGCTCGCGGCGGCCCGCCGCTGGTCATCCGCCCGGAAGGCGCCGCCCAGGTGGCCATCGTCGGCCCGCCCAACGTCGGCAAATCGACGCTGCACCATCGCCTTACCGGCTCCCACGCGAGCATCGGGCCCTATCCCTACACGACGCAGCACCCGCAGCCCGGCATGCTCGCTTACCAAGACATTCACTTTCAGCTGGTGGATCTGCCGCCGCTCGCCGCCGACCATCCCGTGCCGTGGATCGGCAACGCGCTGCAGCCCGCGGAGGCCTGCCTGCTGGTCGTCGACCTGCAGGAGCCGGCCTGCGTCGAGCAGGTGCAGACGATCCGCGCCCTGCTGCAGGAAAAGCACGTGACCCTGCTCGAGCGCGCCCAGAACGCTGCGTTGCGGGAGGCGGATGGCGACGCCGCGCTCGGCGACCCCTTTGCGATCCGCCTGCCGACGCTCGTGGTGATGAACAAGACCGACGTGGCCGCCGTCTCCGACGCGGAGCAGGAGGCCTTCAACGAGCTGATCGGCGCCGACTTCCCCGCGCTGGCGGCATCCGCCGAGCGCGGCACCGGCCTCGACGGCATCGCGCCGTGGCTGTTTCGCGAGCTCGGCGTGGTGCGGGTCTATACCAAGGCGCCGAATCGCCCGCCGGACAGGGAACGGCCGTTCACGCTGCGCCGCGGCGACACGGTCCAAGACGTCGCCCTGCTGGTGCACAAGGACCTGGCCGAGTCGCTGCGCTTCGCGCGCCTGTGGGGCGACAGCGGCCAGTTCGACGGGCAGCAGGTGGGTCGTGAGCACCCCGTCGCGGACGGCGACGTGCTGGAACTGCATGCCTGAGGCGGCCATGGACACCCGCGGCGCACCTCTGTCGGGCATCCGCGTCCTCGACATCGCCACCTTCGTGGCGGCGCCCTTCGCCGGCGCCTGCATGGCCGAGTTCGGCGCCGAGGTCATCAAGATCGAGAAGCCCGGAGCGGGTGATTCGCTGCGTTCGCTCGGCGTCGAGAGTGACGTCGGCGATACGTATTTCTGGCTCACCGAAGCCCGCAACAAGAAGTGCGTGACGCTCGATCTGAAGACCCCGCGGGGCGCGGAGATCTTCCGCCGCCTGGTGGACGCCGCCGACGTGGTGCTGGAGAACTTCCGCCCGGGCACGCTGGAGAAATGGGGCCTCGGCTTCGAAGCGCTGCGGCAGACCAACCCCGGCCTGATCATGCTGCGAATCTCCGCCTACGGTCAGACCGGCCCCAAGCGCCACCTGCCGGGCTTCGCACGCATCGCCCAGGCCTACTCGGGGCTCACCTATCTGGTGGGACGCCCGGACACGCCGCCGCTGATCGCCGGGTCGACCACGCTCGCCGACTACCTGAGCGGCCTGTACGGCGCATTCGGCGTGATGCTGGCGCTGCGCGTGCGCGAGCGCACGGGCCGGGGGCAGTTCATCGACATCGGGCTGCACGACGGCATATTCCGGTTCCTCGACGAGATTGCGGCCGTCTACGACCGCACAGGCGAAGTGCGCGAGCGCAGCGGCACGGAGACGCACAGCTCCGTGCCCCACAGCCACTACCCGACCCGTGACGGCAAGTGGGTGGCCATCGCCTGCACCAACGACAAGATGTTCGCGCGCCTCGCCGCGGTCCTCGGGCGGCCGGAGCTGGCCGCCCCGCAGCGCTACGGGCGCAAGGCCCGCCGGCTGGAGAACCGTGACGAGGTGAATCGACTCGTCGCCGAGTGGACCGCCACGCTCACCCGCGACGAGGTCATCGCGCGCTGCGACGCGGGCGAGGTCCCCTGCGGGCCCGTCAACAGCATCGCCGACATCTTCGCCGACGAGCACTTCTGGGTGCGCGAAACCCTGACACGCGTCGACGATCCGCGCATCGGCCCGCTCGCCGTCCAGGGGGTGGTGCCCAAGCTCTCGGAGACGCCGGGTCGCGTCCGTCATCTCGGCGCCGCTCTGGGAGCCGACAACGACACGGTCTACCGCGAGTGGCTGGGTCTGGACCCGGAAGAACTCGAGCGACTGCGGCACGACGGGGTGATTTGAGCCCCGGCGGCGAGGGATTATCATTACCGCGGCAGGACACACGGCCGCAGTCGCGGCGCCCGAGCCGGACACCTACCCGAGGAGCGCTTCGATGTCGATAAAACCAGGGGATCGCGTTCCCAGCGTCAAACTCTTTCGGCTGGGCGAGGACGGCCCGCAGAGCATCAGCACGGAGGAGATTTTCGCGGGCAAGAAAGTGGTGGTCTTCGGGCTTCCCGGGGCCTTCACGCCCACCTGCTCGGCCAGCCACCTGCCGAGCTACGTGGTGCAGGCCGACGCACTGTTCGCCAAGGGCGTGGACACCATCGCCTGCGTGTCGGTCAACGATGCCTTCGTCATGGATGCCTGGGGCAAGAGCCAGAACGCGGAGAACATCCTCATGCTGGCCGACGGCAACTGCGAGTTCACCCGCGCCATCGGTCTCGACGCCGACATGAGCGCGCGCGGCTTCGGCGTGCGTTCGCAACGCTACGCCATGATCGTCGACGACGGCGTGGTGACGGCGATCAACGTCGAGGAGCCGCGCAAGTTCGAGGTCAGCGACGCCGACACCATCCTCAGGCTGCTCTCGTAGTCCGGCGACGGCTCCCACCGTGGCGCTGATGCGACGAAGCCTCGTTGCGCTGCTGGCCGTCACGGCTCTGCTGCGGCCGCTCGCCGGCGCCGCGCAGGAGCACCAACCCGAGCCGGCCAGCGGCTGGCGGCCGCAGGCGCCGGTCGCCGCCGGGCACTTCATGGCGGTGGCCGCGCATCCCTCGGCGGCTCGCGCCGGGCACGAGGTGCTGCGCGCCGGCGGCAGCGTCGCCGACGCGGCGGTGGCGGTGCAGACGGTACTCAACCTGGTAGAGCCCCAGTCCTCCGGCATCGGCGGCGGCGCGTTCGCGCTCTACTGGGATGCGGACGCCGGCACGCTCACCGCCTTCGACGGCCGGGAGACCGCACCGGCGGCGGCCACGCCGCAGTACTTCCTCGACCCCAACGGCGAGCCGCGGCCGTTCTGGGAGCGCGTCGTCGGCGGGCGCTCGGTGGGCGTGCCGGGCACCCTCGCGCTGATCAAGCTCGTCCACGAGCGCCACGGGCGCCTCGCCTGGGAGGAGCTTTTGCAGCCGGCGATCCGTCTCGCGGACGCCGGCTTCGCGGTCTCGGCACGACTGGCGCAGTCGATCGCGTCGGCGGCGGAGCGCGGCCTCGCGCGCTACCCCGCGGCGCACCGTTACTTCTTCGACGACGCCGGCAACCCTCTCGCCGAGGGCGCGACCCGGCGCAATCCCGAGTTCGCCCGCACCCTGCGGCTGCTCGCCGCCGAGGGCCTCGACGCCTTTTACCGGGGCCCCATCGCCGACGACATCGTCGCCGCCGTCCGCGCCACCGGCGACAACCCCGGCCTGCTGACGCGCCAGGACTTCGAAAACTACGAGGTCAAGGTGCGCGACCCGGTCTGCAGCGGCTATCGCCGTTACCGCATCTGCGGCATGGGCCCGCCGAGTTCCGGCGCCCTCACGGTGGGCCAGATGCTGGGGATGCTCGAGGCCTTCGATCTGCCGGCCATGGGATACGGCGACGAGGCGGTTCACCTGTTTCTCGAGGCCGGCAAGCTCGCCTTCGCCGATCGCGCGGCGTACATGGCCGACAGCGACTTCGTCGACGTGCCGGTCGCCGGCCTCATCGACCCGGGCTACCTGGCCGCGCGCGCCCGCCTGATAGGCACCGACGCGGCCATGCCGAAGGCCGAGGCGGGGACGCCGCCGTGGGCGCGTGCCGCCCGCTATGCCGCCGACGCGAGCCCCGAGCGGCCCGGAACCAGTCACATCACTCTGGTCGACCGCTACGGTGACGCGCTCGTCATGACCACCACCATCGAGACGGGGTTCGGCAGCCGGCTCATGGTGCGGGGCTTTCTGCTGAACAACGAGCTCACCGACTTCTCCGCGGTGCCCGAGCGCGACGGCAACCCGGTCGCCAACCGCGTCGAGGCGGGCAAGCGCCCGCGCAGCTCCATGGCGCCGACCGTCGTCTTCGACGCGGGGGGGGCGCAGCCGCTACTGCTGCTCGGCTCGCCCGGCGGCAGCCACATCATCAACTACGTCGCCAAGACTCTCATCGCCGTGCTCGACTGGGGCATGGACATTCAGACCGCCATCGAGCTTGGCCACTTCGGAGCCACCGGCAGCCGGAGCTATGTCGAGGCCGGACGACACGCCCCCGCTCTGGTCGCCGCACTCGAGGCCCGCGGCCACGAGATCGTGCAGCGCGAGCTGACGAGCGGCCTGCACGGCATCGTTCTGCGCGACGGCACGCTCTACGGCGGCGCCGATCCGCGGCGGGAAGGGATCGTCCTGGGGGAGTGAGCCGCGCCCCGGATCCGCGCTTCGTCGTCCGCGATCTCGAGCCCGCCTATCTGGAGCTCGAGCGCCGCGGCGTCCTGGCGGCGCGTGTCGACGCCGCGCTCGAAGAACTGCGCGACTGCTGCGCGTGCCCCCGCGACTGCCACGTCAACCGTCTCGCGAACGAGATGAAGGTCTGCAACACCGGACGCCACGCCGTGGTCGCCAGCGCCTTCCCCCACTTCGGCGAGGAGGACTGCCTGCGCGGCTGGCGCGGCTCGGGCACGATCTTCTTCGGCCTCTGCAACCTGCGCTGCGTCTTCTGCCAGAACTGGGACATCTCGCAACGCCGCCGCGGTCAGGAGTGCACGGCCGACGGGATCGCGACGTTGATGCTCGAGCTGCAGGCGCGGGGCTGTCACAACATCAACTTCGTCACGCCCGAGCACGTGGCCCCGCAGGTCATCGAGGCCGTCGCCGCCGCCGTTCCCAGAGGCCTGCGCCTGCCCGTCGTCTACAACACGAGCGCCTACGACGCGCTGTCGTCGCTGCGCCTGCTCGACGGCATCGTCGACATCTACATGCCCGACTTCAAGTTCTGGTCGCGCGAGAGCGCACGCCGCTACCTCAAGGCCAAGGACTATCCCGAGCGCGCCCGCGAGGCCATCCTCGAGATGCAGCGTCAGGTCGGGCCGCTGCGCTTCACGCCCGACGGTCTCGCGCGCCGCGGCCTGCTGGTGCGTCACCTCGTCATGCCGGGTCAGAGCGACGAGGCGGCGGCCATCTTCCGCTGGCTCGCCGACGAGGTCTCGCCCGACACCTACGTCAACATCATGGGCCAGTACCGCCCGGACTACGAAGTGTTGTCGACGGCCGCGACCAAGCCCCAGCGCTACGGCGCCATCAATCGGCCGGCCTCCCGCGACGACGTGAGCCGGGCCCGGCGGGCCGCGCGCGCCGCCGGTCTGTGGCGCTTCGACGAACGCGGCTGAGGGTCGTCATGCGTGAAACCGCGCGGCGCTGCGGCGGTGGAATTCTGCGGGTGGAACTCACGCGGAGGACGGTCAGGGCGCCGCTCGCTGTGCGGCATTCCGGGAGGAGAAGGGTCATGTCGGGTGTGCGCACTGGTTTCGTGGTATCGCTGCTGGCGCTGCTGGCGGGGTGCCAGTCCCCACCGTCCGATCCGCGCGGGCTGTGGGGTGCCCTGCCGGCGTCCGGCACCCTGCTGAAGCTCCATCAGGAGCTGACCGTGCCCGCCGGCATGCAACGCGTGTTCATCCAGTACGGAACGGTAACGGCGGGGAGCGACCTCAACCAGCCCTACCCCTACTGCAAGTTCGAGCTGTTCGGCCCGGCCGAGGATCTTGCGGCCCCGCGCACGATCCTGGCCGACGAGTTCGTCGTCAGCGCCGCCTACCGGCGCCGCGAGAGCGCGGTCGGGCTCGACGTGCCGCGGCTCGCGTTCAGCATTTTCATGAACGCCGACGCCCGCTCGGAGCATACGCCGGCCCTGCGCATGGAGATCGCCTCGCCGCGGCAGCCGCACGTCGACACCTTCGTGTGCGCCGTGTGGGGCGATAGCGACATCTTCAACTACCCCAGCCCCGCCGAGATCGAGAACACCCTCGGCGGGGTCGCCACGCTCATGGCGCCCGACGCCTGAAGCGGATCGGGCGGGCAGCGTCAATCCAGGTACGGCCGCACCCAGTCGAGCCCGTCGTGGGTGCCGCCGGCGGGCACGTACTCGCAACCGATCCAGCCGCGGTAGCCGAGGTCGTCGATGAGACGGAACAGGAACTCGTAGTTGATCTCGCCGACGTCGGGCTCGTGGCGACCGGGCACGCCGGCAACCTGCATGTGACGGGTGACGTCGGCGAACTCGCGCACGTGGGTCGCCAGGTCACCCTCCATGATCTGGCAGTGGTACAGATCGAGCTGCAGGCCGACGTTGTCGCGCCCGACGCGCTCGATGACGGCGCGGGCCTCGTCCTGGCGCGACAACAGGTAGCCGGGCACGTCGCGGGCGTTGAGCGGCTCCACCACCACGGCAATGCCGTGCTCGGCGAGCCGGTCGGCGGCGTAACGCAGGTTGGCCACGTAGGTGTCCACCGCACCGGCATCGCGCATGCCGTCGGCGACGATGCCCGCCATGACGTGCACCGTCGGGCAGGACAGCTCGAGCGCGTACGGCAGCGCCCGCTCGACGCTGTCGCGGAACTCCGCCTCCCGCCCGCTCAACGCCGCCAGCCCGCGCTCGCCGGATTCCCAGTCGCCGGGTGGCAGGTTGAAGAGCACCTGCTTGAGCCCGGCGCGGCGCAGGCACTCGCCCAACTGTCGCCCTTCGAAAGCGTAGGGAAACTGGAACTCGACGGCCGCGAAGCCGGCATCCGCCGCCGCGGCGAAACGCTCGAGAAACGGCAGCTCCGTGAACAGCATCGTCAGATTGGCGGCAAAGCGGGGCATCGGGCTTCTCCTCGGACAGTGGCTCGCGCCGGCGCTGCTTACGCCAGCTCCGTCAGCGTGCGCGCGAATTGCTCGCGCACCGGCTCTTCGCGGTCATGGCGTCCGTCGCGGATCACCCAGCGGCCGCCCACCATCACGTCCCGCACCGCCCTGGCGTCGCCGGCGAACACCCACGCGTCGAGCAGCACATCGCCCCGCCGGCCGGCCAATGCCGCACACTCGGGATCGAGCACGACCAGGTCAGCGCGACACCCGGGCGCGAGCCTCCCGCAGGGCAGCGCCAGCGCCTGGGCGCCGCCGGCCAGCGCGCGCCGGTACAGCGTCGCGCCCACCGAGGCATGCGGCGCGTCGCCCAGCACGGCGCGGCGACGCTGCAGCAGACGCTGGCCGTACTCGAGCATCCTCAGCTCCTGCACCGGACTCACCGTGATGTTGCTGTCGGAGCCGACAGCGATGGCGCCGCCCGCCTCGAGATAGGCCGGCGCCGGAAACAGGCCGTCGCCGAGATTGGCCTCGGTGGTCGGGCACAGGCCGACGACGGCGCCGCTCGCCGCCAGCCGTTCGAGCTCGGTGTCGCTGAGGTGGGTCGCGTGCACCAGGCACCAGCGTTGATCGACGTCCACGTTCTCAAGCAGCCACTCCACGGGGCGGCGACCGCTCCACGCCAGGCACTCCTCCACCTCGCGTTGCTGCTCGGCAATATGGATGTGGACGGGGGCGCACGCGTCGAGATCGCGCAGCGCGTCCACCGCGACGCCGATCTGCTCGGGCGCGACGGCGCGCAGCGAGTGCAGCGCCACGCCGATCCGCACCCCGGTGCGGCCGGCGCAGCGCTCGTGCAGCAGGCGCAGCCCCCGCACGAAAGCGTCGACGTCATTGACGAAACGCGACTGCTCGGCGCCCGGCGGTGCGCCGGCGAAGCCGCCGTAGGAGTAGAGCACGGGCAGCAGCGCGAGGCCGATGCCGGCGCCGGCGGCGGCCTCGAGCAGGCGCTCGGCCATCTCCGTGGGCGGCTCATAGGCGGCGCCGTCGGGGCGGTGGTGCAGGTAGTGGAACTCGGCGACTGAGGTGAAGCCGGCCTGCAGCATCTCGATATAGAGCTGCTCGGCGATGCGCTGGCACTGCGGCGGCGTCAGGCGGCGCACGAACGCGTACATGATCCTGCGCCAGCTCCAGAAGTCGTCGTCGCCGTCGCCCCCGCGGCGCTCCGCCAGGCCCGCCATGGCGCGCTGAAAGGCATGACTGTGCGCGTTGACCATGCCCGGCACGACGACGCCCTGTGCCGTCACGGCGCCGGCGGGAGCGCGCCCGACATCGCGCTCGACGCCGTCGATGAGACCGTCCGCGCCGATGTCGAAGACGACGTCGGCAGCCCATTGCGCATCGAGCAGCGCGCTGCGCGCAAACAGCTTCAACGTTACGCACCTCGTCGCCGTTGCACGTTACACTTGCTCCGCTCCGGTGAAGCCACGCCTCGACGAAGATGGATGACGCAGACAAGGCAACGCGGCGCGGCGGCAGCACCGTCTGGCTGGACGCCAACGTCGCCACCATGACGCCGGCGGGCGAGCCCTACGGCCTTATAGCCGACGCCGCCATCGTGGTCAAAGACGGCCGCATCGTCCATGTGGGCGCGGCCTCCCCGGCCGAGATCGCCGCGGCGGCGAGCGTCCATCGCTGCGGCGGCCGCCTCGTCACGCCGGGGCTCGTCGACTGCCACACCCACCTCGTCTACGGCGGCAGCCGCGCGCGCGAGTTCGAACAGCGCCTGGGCGGTGCCAGCTACGAGGAGATCGCGCGCCGCGGCGGCGGCATCGTCGCCACGGTCGCGGCCACGCGCGCGGCGCCCGAGAGCGAGCTCGTGCTGAGCGCGGGGGCACGCCTGCGGGCGCTGCTCGAGGAGGGCGTCACGACCGTCGAGATCAAGTCGGGGTACGGTCTCGACGTCGAGACCGAGGCCAAGATGCTGCGCGCGGCGCGGGCGCTCGCGGCGCGCCACCCGGTGACGGTGCTCACCACCTTTCTCGGCGCCCATGCCGTGGCACCGGAGTACCGCGACCGACCCGATGCGTACATCGACTTCGTCTGCCGCGAGTCGCTGCCCGCCGTCGCCCGGGAGGGGCTCGCCGACGCCGTGGACGCCTTCTGCGAACGCATCGCTTTCAGCGCCGAGCAGACGGCGCGCGTGTTCGCCGCCGCCCGGCGCCACGGCCTCCCGTGCAAGCTGCACGCCGACCAGCTCTCGGATGGAGACGGCGCGCGGCTTGCCGCGACGCACGGCGCCCTGTCCGCCGATCACCTCGAGTACACGTCGGCGCGCGGCATCGAGGCCATGGCCGCGGCGGGCACGGTGGCGGTGCTGCTGCCCGGCGCTTACTACTTCCTGCGCGAGACGCGCGTGCCCCCCGTCGATCTGCTGCGCCGGCACGCGGTGCCCATCGCCTTGGCCACGGACAGCAACCCGGGCAGCTCGCCGGTGACCTCGTTGCTGCTCATGCTGAACATGGCCTGCACCCTCTTCGGCCTCACCCCCGAAGAGGCGCTCGCCGGCGTCACGCGCAACGCCGCGCGCGCCCTCGGCATCGACGCCCACGTCGGCACTCTCGAGACGGGGAAGACGGCCGATTTCGTCGTCTGGGACGTGGACGCGCCGGCGGAACTCGCCTACCGCATCGGCTTCAATCCCTGCCGACACGTGATCAAGGCCGGCGAGCTCGTTCTCGACAGGTCCTGAACGCGGCACGCAACCGCGTTCAGGACGCCGAGATCGGCGCTCGCCGCGTCTCGACCCAAGCAAGAATGGCGGCGAACAGGCCCTTGAGCACGGGCTGCACGCGCGCGGCGCGCTCCTCGAGAAAGCGAAACGGGTGCACCTCCTCCATGTAGGTGAGCTGCGCCTGCTCGAGCTGCAGTGCGTGGATGCCGGCCGCCGGGTCGCCGTAGTGGCGCGTGATGAAGCCTCCCTGGAAGCGGCCGTTGACGGCCAGGGTGTAGCCGCGGGCGCCGGCCAGCGCTGCGGCACACCGGGCCTCGAGCGACGCGTCGCAGCTCGTGCCCCCGGCCGTGCCGAGATTGAAGTCGGGCAGGCGGCCTTCGAAGAAACGCGGCACCTGCGAGCGGATGCTGTGGGCCTCGAACAGCAACGCGATGCCGTAACGCGAGCGCAGCGCATCGAGCCGCGCGCGCAGCGCGTCGTGGTAGGGACGCCAGTACCGTGACAGGCGCGCCTCGATCTCGGCGGCGCAGGGCTCCCGATGCGGTCGGTAGATGGGTGCGTTGTCGAAGGTCAGCAGCGGACACACCTCGGTGTTGCTCGCGCCGGGGTAGAGCACGCTGCCGTCGGGCGGGCGGTTGAGATCGACAACGTAACGCGAGTGGCGCGGCCGCAGGACGCTGGCGCCGAGCTCGCCGACGAACTCGTACAACCGCGACACGTGCCAGTCCGTGTCCGGCAGGCGCAGTGCGTGCGGCGTCATGCGCGCGGCGATCTCCTCCGGCACCGCCGTACCGTCGTGCGGCATGCTGACGAGCAGGGGCAGCGAGCCCTCGGTGAACTCGTAGACGCTCACGAGCCCGCGACCGCCTCAGGGCGCCGCCGCGGGGTCCCCACCCCGGGCTCGTTTGCGAGCGGCAACGTTCGTCTCACCCGTGCGCCGATCCCGCCCTTCGAGCCGCTGAACCGACGCAGTCGATCGCGGCTGTCATCAGTAGCGCAGCTCGGCAAGCAGGCCGTAATGATCGCTGGGGTGCAGGCCCGCGGTGGCATCGCGGCCGATCAGCTGCGCGCGCAGCACGTGCCCCGCGCCGTCGTCCAGCGGCCGACCGACGAAGACGTAGTCCAGGCGACGATCCGGTTCCAGCGCTCCGCGGGTGTTGGCGTTGCCGTTGTCCCAGGTGATCCCCGGCCCGCCGTCGCCGCCCACGGCCCAGGCGTCGTAGAAGAAGAGACCCTCGACGGGCACGGCGCTCTCGCCGGTCATGGCGCGCACCTCGTCGGACGTCGGCACGGCGTTGAAGTCGCCGCAGACCAGGGCCGGAAACTCCGCCGCCGCGGTTTCCTGCACCAGCTCGCACACGGCGCGCACCTGGTCGCGGCGGGCGCGGCTCTCGTGCGGGCGCCAGCTCAGGTGCGTGGACACCGCGGTAAGCGTTCCCCGCGGCCCGTCAATGCGCGCCGCCAGGGCCCTGCGTGCGAAATCCTCGCTGGGGGCGGTGGGCAGCGCCCGCGCCCGGTGGGCGACGATGGGCCAGCGGCAGAGGACGGCGTTGCCGAAATCCACGCCGTCGATACGCTTGACCACGTCGAACACGAACTCGAAGCCGAGGGCGTCCGCCAGCGCGTCCGCCTGGCCGGCTTCGCCGTCGCGCCATACCTCCTGCAGCGCGATCACGTCGGCGTCCAGCGCGCGCAGCGTCTGCCCGATGAGCGGCTGGCGCTCGCGCCAGTGCGGTCCGAACCGCCACCACAGATTCCAGGTGACCACCTTGAGCGTGGTCTCCACGAGCGGCTGGCTGCGAAGATCCTCCGAGACGTGATCCGGGTCCGCCATCGTCAGCGCCTCACGCGTCGTGCGCCGCATCGCCGACATCGGGCGCCCTCACGCCCGGGCGGTCGCGCCAGGGCCCGGCCGCCAAAAGCTCGCGCAACGGCGTCTCCGGGCGCGCGCCGAAGTGGCTGATGACCTCGGCGGCGGCGAGACCGCCGATGCGCGCCGCCTGCGCGAGCGGCAGCCCGCGGGTCAGGCCGTAGAGAAAGCCCGCGGCGTAGGCGTCGCCGGCGCCGGTGGTGTCCACCGCGCGAGCCGGCTCCGCGTCGACGACGTGGATCTCGTCGCCGGACACGACCACCGAGCCCTTCTCGCTGCGGGTCAACGCCGCGATATCGCATCTGCCGCGCACCGCCTGCAGGGCGTCGTCGAAGCGATCGACCCGGTACAGCGAGACGATCTCGTGCTCGTTGGCGAACAGGATGTCGACGTGATGCTCTACCAGGTCGGTGAAATCGTCACGGTGGCGGTCGACGCAGAAAGGGTCTGAGAGACTGAGCGCCACGCGCCGGCCCGCCTCGTGGGCGATGCGCGCCGCCTTGACGAAGGCCTCCTTCGCCGCCGGGGGATCCCACAGGTATCCCTCGAGGTAGGTGATCTTCGCCGCCGCGATCTGCCCGGCGTCGATGTCCGGCGGCCCGAGCTCGACACAGGCGCCGAGATAGGTCTGCAGCGTGCGCTGCGCGTCCGGCGTGACGAAGACCAGGCAACGCGCCGTGGAAGGTCCGCCGACGGCGGGCGGCGTGTCGAAGGAGATGCCCAGCGCGCGTATGTCGTGGCGAAAGATGGCGCCCAACTGATCGTCGCTGACCTTGCCGATGAAGGCGCCCCGGCCGCCGAGCGAAGCCAGCCCGGCGATGGTGTTGGCCGCCGACCCGCCGGAGCATTCCACCGCCGGCGCCATCTTGTCGTAGAGCGTGTCCGCGGCGCCCGCGTCGATCAGGGTCATGGTGCCCTTGCTGAGGCCCTGGGCGGCGAGGAAGGCGTCGTCGGCGTGTGCGAGCACGTCAACGATGGCGTTGCCGATGCCGAGGACATCGAAGCGTGTGTCGACCATTGGATCCCCCGTGTCGTCGTTTATCGATTCGCCCCGGCGCTAGGCGGCAACGCCGGCGGCCTCCAGCATGGCCTGCAGCAGCACGTTGGCACCGGCCTCGACGTCGCCCGGCGTCGCCCGCTCCGACTCGTTGTGGCTGACGCCGTGCTCGCAGGGAATGAACACCATGCCCGTAGGCGCCACGCGCGAGACGTAGACCGAGTCGTGGCCGGCGCCGCTGACCATGTCCATGTGCCCGTATCCGAGCCGCTCAGCGGCCGCCCGCACCGCCGCCACGCAGTCACGATCGAAGCTGACGGGCCGCGACTCCCACACGTCGATGAGCGTTGCCTCGAGACCCGTTTCCTTCCCGAGCGCAGCCACCGCCCCGCGCAGGGCCCGGTCCATCTCGGCGAGCGTGGCCTCGTCGGGGTGGCGCACATCCACGCTGAACTCCACCCGCCCGGGTACGGTGTTGCGCGACCCCGGCGACAGGCGAAACTCGCCCACGGTGGCACGTCCGTACGGCGGCCGCTCGGCCGCCAGCTGATAGATACGCGGCAGCAGCAGCGACGCGGCCGCCATCGCGTCGCGGCGAAGCTCCATCGGCGTCGGCCCGGCGTGCGCCTCCGCGCCGATCACGGCCACGTCGTACCAGCGCATGCCCTGCACACCGGTGACGACACCGATGGTCTTGCCCTCGGCCTCGAGGATCGGCCCCTGCTCGATGTGCGCTTCGAAGAAGGCGCCGAAGCGACGCCCGCCCACCGCCGCCTCGCCGCGGTAACCGATGCGCTTGAGCTCCTCGCCGATGCTGCGGCCGTCGCGGTCGCGACGGCTCCAGGCGTAGTCGAGGTCAAAGACGCCGGCGAAGACGCCCGCGCCGACCATCGCCGGCGCGAAACGCGCGCCCTCTTCGTTGGTCCACACCACGAACTCCGTCGGTGCGATCGTCTCAATGTCGTTGTCGTTGAGCGTGCGCAGCACCTCGAGCGCCGCCAACACGCCGTAGGCGCCGTCGAACTTGCCGCCGGTGGGCTGGCTGTCGAGATGGCTGCCGCTGCCGACGGCCGCACGCCCCGCGTCGCGCCCGGGCCGGCGCGCGAACATGTTGCCCATGGCATCGATCTGCACCGTGCAGCCGGCTCCCTGGCACCACTCGCGCCACAGGTCGCGGCCCTGCTTGTCGGCGTCCGTGAGCGCCAGCCGGCACACGCCGCCCCTGTCGGTGGCGCCGATCTCGGCCATGACCATGAGGCTGTCCCACAGCCGCCTGGCGTTGACCCGCAGCTCCTGCGTCACGTTCCGCTTCCCCGATCGGCACCGGATCCCGCGCCCGCCGGCCCGGGCATGAACCGTGGCATGCTACTGCAGCCGCCGCAGATCACCAATCGTCCGCCCCGGGCGAAACGAGCGTCGCTGCCATGGGCATGGCCGGCGGTCATCCCGGCAGGGCCTGGTAAAAGCCGTTCTCGCACACGAGCTTCACCGGAATGTCGAACAACCGGCTGAGGCTCTCACCGCTCAGTAGCTGCTGCTTGGGGCCCTGCTCGAGGATGCTGCCCGCCTTGAGCAGGATGACCCGACCGACCTCGGGAGGGATCTCATGGATGTGATGCGTCACCAGCAGCACGGTGCGGCCCTCCTGGATGAGCCGCCTCACCGTGTCGAGGTACTGGAACGTCGCCGGCAGGTCGAGCCCGCTGGTGGGTTCGTCGAGGACCAGCGTGTCCGGGTCGTTGATGAGAGCGCGGGCGAGCAGAAAACGGCGCTGCTCACCGGTCGACATGGCCGCGAACAGCTTGCCCTCGAGGCCGGCGACGCCGAGCGTGCGGGCGGTGCGGTGCGCCTTGTCCACGGCCTCGCCGCTGAAGTTCTGGTGCTGCCAGGTGCCGATACTGGAATAGTAGCCGGAGAGGATCACGTCGATGCCGCGGGCATGGCCCGTGTAGCGGGCCTGGAGGTCCTGGGAGACGATGCCGAGGTGCGAGCGCAGGTCCCACACGTTCCAGTTGTCCTGGCCGAAGATGCGCACGTAGGAATCCTCGGCGTAGACCGGGTAGATGTCGCGCGAGAGCAGCTTCAGAAACGTCGTCTTGCCGGCGCCGTTCGGGCCGATGATCGCTGTGCTGACGCCCCGCTCGAGCTCGAGCGACAGGCGCTCGAACACGCGGGTGTCGCCGCGAAACACCGTCGCGTTCCTGATCTCGATGATCTTTTCTGTGGCGCTCATCACTGCCGGGGGCTGCGCTGCGGACCGGGGCGCGCGTATTGTAGCCGCCCCGTCGCGCAGACACAGCGCCGCGCCGCCTGCGCCCGCGGTGGCGCCTCCCCCTTTTGTCCTCACGGGCGTTGCGAATGCGCTATATTCCGCGCGAATTTTCCGCCGACGGGATGCCGTGCCGATGTCCGAACCGCCGCAACTGAGCGCAATCCTTCGCCGACGCTTCGGCGGCGACGTCGCCGTGCCCGAGACCTTGGCGCGCAATGCTGAGCTGCGGCACATGGCGGCGCATGCCAGCCATCGCGTCTTCGCCGAGGACCCCGTCGGCGCGGACGTGCTCGAGACGTTGCTCGCCTGCGCGTTCGCCGCGCCGTCGAAGTCGGACCTGCAGCAGGCCTGCGCGGTGCGCGTGGAACGCGCCGCGACACGGGCCGCCATCGCCGGTCTGTTGCCGGAGCTGCCGTGGGTCGGCACCGCCCCCGTGTTCATCGTCTTCTGCGGCGAAGGCCGACGCATTCGGCGCATCTGCGAGCTGCGCGGGCGGCCGTTCGCGAACGATCACCTCGACGCCTTTTTCAATGCCGCCGTCGACGCCGCGCTGGTGATGATGAACTTCATCCGCGCCGCCGAGGCGGTGGGCCTGGGCTGCTGCCCGGTGAGCGTCATACGCAATCACGCCGAGCGCGTGAGCGAGCTGCTGGGGCTGCCCGAGCACGTCTTTCCGGTGGCCGGGCTGGCCGCCGGCCGCCCGGCGGCGCCGGGCGTCATCAGTCCGCGGCTGCCACTGGCGACGACCGTGCACGTCGACCGTTATGCCGACGGCGATCTGCCACGGCAGCTCGAGCGCTACGACCGGCGCCGCGCCGGCGTGCAGCCCATCGCACCCGAGGCGCAGCGGCTCAGCGAGCGTTACGGCGCCGCCGAGTTCTACGGCTGGTCGGAGGACAAGGCACGCCAGGTCTCGGAGCCGCAACGCGCCGACTTCGGCGCTTTTGTCAGAAAGCGTGGATTCCGCCTGGACTGATCCCGGCGGTGAGCGGGGACGGACACGCGCGCTCGGCGCGCCGGCCGCCCGGCGCGTGCCTTGACGCATGCCGTTGCGCTCCGACGATCCCTCTGCCGCGCTCAAAGGCATCCTGCTGGCGATCACGGCATGGCAGATCGTGCCCGCCATGGACGGCCTGGCCAAGCACCTCGGCGCCTTCTACCCGGTGGCGCAACTCGTCTGGGCGCGCTTCTTCTTTCATTTCCTGATCGTCATGCCGGTCGTGTTCTGGCGTCACGGCCCCCGCGCCATGATGACGCCGCGGCCGCTGCTGCAGATCGCCCGCGGCGGCTTCCTGCTTGCCGCCACCCTGCTGTTCTTCTCCGCCATTCAACACATCGGGCTGGCGAACGCCATCGCGCTGGTCTTCCTGGCGCCGATTCTGGTGACGGCGCTGTCCCCCTATGCGCTGGGAGAGCGCGTGCCGTGGTCGCGATGGGTGGCCGTGCTCTTCGGCTTCGGCGCCGTGCTGGTGATCGTGCGGCCCGGATTCGAGGGCTTCCACTGGGCCAACCTGCTCGCCGTCGGCACGGCGGTGTGCTTCGGCCTGTACCTGCTGTCGACGCGAGCGCTCTCCGGCACCGCTCCGCCCCTGGTCACGCTGGCCTATCAATCCGTGCTCGGCCTCGTGGTCATGAGCGCGATGCTGCCGTTCGTGTGGGTGACCCCGCCGCTCGAGGAGCTGGCGTTGATGGCGGCGATCGGCGTCATCGCCGCCGTGGGCCATTTCCTGGTGATCAAAGCCTTCGAGTATGCGGACGCGTCCTTGCTCGCCCCGTGCAGCTATACCGAGATCGTGATGGCGACGATCATCGGCTACGTGTTCTTCGGAGAGCTGCCGGACCGCTGGACCTGGCTCGGTATCGCCATGATCGTGGCCACGGCGGTGTACCTGTCGCTACCACGCCGGCGTTGAGATTTCAGGCCGTGCCGACGTTGACGTCCCGCGGGGAGTGGTAGTAGTCGCTGTCCTCGGCGAGCTCTTTTGTCTCCTCCACCAGCTTGCGCAGCCTTTGCTCGGCCGTGCTGATCTCGCTGCATTGCTCGCAGAAGTAGTCGTTGCAGGGCTGCCGCGTGAACAGCCAGAACTGCACCGCGCCGGCGAGAAGCCCGGAGGCGACCTCCCATTCGTCCGCTTCTTCGTCCTCCTCCAGCAGACGGTTACCGAGCTCGATGACCTTCTCTGCGGCGTCGTCGAATTCGGAAAGATCTTCCTCGGGGTTCTCGCTCATGGTCCGTCTCACTGCCGCAGATGGCGGCCTCGCTCGACATTGTACTGCCAGCGCGCGGCAATCCCAACAATTGATGACCCGCATCCCCGGAGCGCACCTCGATGGCGTGCAGAGCGTCGCGGGGATCCGACACTCGAAGCCGAGACCGCCGCGGCGACGCGATGCGGCGCGGTCCTCGAGCGAACGCCTTGCTAGAGCAGCGGTTCGCCGACCAGGAACATGTTCATGATGAGGGCCGACAGGCGTCGAAAGTGCTGCTGCGGATGACCGCCGAACAACGGATCGTCGTGGGCGGCAAAGGCCTCGGCGATCGGGCCCCAGTCGGCGTCGGTGAGGTGGCGGTGCGCCAGAGGCAGGAGATCCGTCTCCTCGCAGTGCGCGTGCCTGCGCTCGAAGACGATGATCTGTGTGGCGCTGTCGCGGTAGGCCGCGAAGGCGCTGCCGCCGCGCCCTTCGAACGCCGCCAGATTGTCCTTGAGCGCGGCGGCGAGCTCCTGTCCCTCCCGATGCTGGCTCTGCAGCTTGGCAATCAGGGGTTCGGCCTCGGGGCAGCGCTGGGCGACCGCCGGAAAGAGGTAGCGATCTTCCTTGGGATGGTGATAGCGATCCAGGAAGCTCTCGAGGTACATGTTGATCGCATGCAGGATCTCGAAATCCGCCTCGCGCTCCTCGGCATCGATCTGCTGCACCATTCGTTCGAAGCACAGAAGCAGCGCTCCGAGCGTGCGGTGCTCGCCTTGAATGATCGACAATGCTTTCGCCATGGGCATGGCAGTGCTCCCCCGCTCAACCGCGTAGGTTCTTTTAGCATATGCGGACTGCGGCCCGCTACAGCCGCCGCGGGGGCGGGCGGCCCGTCCCCCGCGCCCCCCGCGGGACCGGGACGAGCGCCCTTCTCACGAGCCCTGCGGCTCGATTACGCCGCCGCGCGCGATGCGCACATGCATCCCGTCGCCGATGGCCTCGAAAGCCGCCGTGTCCACCTGCAGCAAGGGCATCGTTCGCCAGCCCATCTCCCGCGCGACGAGAATGCCGAGAGCGAGGATGGCGTCGGGCTCGACGAGGACGATGGCCGCCGGCGCCCGCCCACGGTAGAGCAGCTCGAGCAACACGGCGCTGCTGGAGCTCGACCCGCGCGTCGCGGCGAGACTGAGCACGCGGCCCCGTACGCACACGCCGTGCTGCGGATGCCGCGGATCGACGATCTCGGCCGACGCCGGATCGATGCCCCCCCAGAAACTGATGGGGGCGCTCAGCCGCAGCACGCGGCCCCGGGCCTCGCCGTCGAACAGCACCCGCGCCGCTATGGGCGACACGCGCGCCTGCCCCGGGTCCTCAGCGCCACGCACGCTCGTCCCTGACCACGCAACCCGCCACGGCCGACTCGACGCAGTCGGCGAGGCCGCCGAAAACCACGCCGTAACCGGTGTTCGACGGAATGTAATGGGCGAACTTTCCCGAGTTGGTCATGGCGACGCCGTCGCCGGGGGGCAGGATCGGCGCGACCGCGATGCACGTGTCGGCGACGATCTCGATCCCGGCCGCGGTCAACGCCCGCAGTCGTCCCGCCCGCTCCAGCTCGGCAACGAGATCGCGGCGCGTGCACACGTAGAACGGCACGCGCACGCGGCGTCCCGCCAGCAAGGCCTGCAGGCGGTCGAACTCGGCGCGCGAGAAATGCGGGCTGCCGACGGCGACGACGCTGATCGGGCCGGAGGCGACCGTGGACAGACGCTCGCGCGCTGCGGTGAGCATGCACGCGCGCAGGCGCACCGTGCGCGGGGCCTCGCCGCCGCACGCGGCCGTCACGCTCGGGGCCTCCGGCGTGACGCCGGCGACGTGAAACAGTCCGACGCTGCCGGTGGTCGCCGCGGCCGCACCGAGAGCCTTCAGCCGGTCCTCGCTCGTGTCCGCGGGCAGACCGTCGATGACCGCCACCTCCGCGCCGACCTCGGCGCCGAGCCACGCACCCAGAACCGCGTAGAAGGCCTCCTCGCGCTTGAGTTCGGGGGCGAGTGCGGACGTGTCGATGACGATACGCGCACGCCGGTTCTCGGCGAGGTGCAGGCCGTAGCAGGGTGCGCGCCCGGTCAGCGCGCAGCAGATGTCGAGGAAGTCGCCGTAGCGATTGGTGCGTGCTCCGAGCACGGAGTTGACGAAGGCGACGGCGTTGCTCTCGCCGAAGGCCACGTCGGTGCCGCGTGCCGGGCGGTGCCCGGCCTGGTAAGGCGCGCAGGTCCAGGTCGCCCGGCAACCCAGCTTGAGGTAAGCGTCCATCTGCCGCCCGGCCATGTCGCGTGTGCGGGCCGGCGCGCGCACGCGCCCGGGGTTGCACAGATCCAGGGCACCGACGTTGAGCGTCGTCGCCACCGCGACGCGACCGCCGCCGGCCACCAGCTTCTCGGCGAACAGGACCCCGGAGTCGCCGTGGTAAAGACAGCCGTCGACGTGGGCGGAGCGAATCGCAATCAAGCGCCGCGCGCCGAGCATGGCGCCGCTCTCTGCCACCAGGCGCATCGCCATCGCCGCCGCCGCGCCCTCGCGCCCCGCGGCGATGGCGCTTTCGGCCGCCGTCAGCTCCACGCGTCAGCGCCCGCCGCCCCGCGAGCGCGGCGGCGGCTCGGCGAAGACGTCCGCGCGTGCCTCCGGGCGGCAGCGGCGATACTGATCCGGGTAGGTCGCCCGGGCGCCGAGGGCTTCGGCCGCATGCCACGCCCAATGCGGGTCGTAGAGCATGCCCCGCGCCAGAGCCACCAGGTCCGCCTTGCCCTCGGCGATGATGGCCTCGGCCTGCAGGGGCTCGGTGATCATGCCGACCGCCATCGTCGTCGCGCCGGTCTCGGCGCGCACCCGCTGCGCGAACGGGACCTGGTATCCCGGCGCCGTCGCGATGGCGGCTCCGGGGACGAGCCCGCCGCTGGAGACGTCGATCCAGTCACAGCCCAGCGCGCACAGGCGGTGCGCCAGTGCGACCGTGTCGTCGAGAGTCCATCCGCCCTCCACCCAGTCGGTGGCGGACACGCGCACGCCCAGCGGCTTGTGCTCGGGCCAAGCCGCGCGCAGCGCCGCGAACACCTGCAGCGGGAAGCGCATGCGATTCTCCAGCGGGCCGCCGTAGTCATCGCGTCGCCGGTTGCTGAGCGGGGACAGAAACTGATGCAGCAGGTAGCCGTGCGCGCCGTGAAGCTCGAGCGCGTCGAAGCCGATTCGATCGGCGCGCCGCGCCGCGGCCACGAACGCCGCCACCAGGCGCTCGATGTCCTCGACCTCGAGCGCCCGTGGCAACGGCGCGTCCGGCCCCGCCGCCACGGCCGAGGGCGCCACCGTCTGCCAGCCGCCGGCGTCGGGCGTGAGCACGGCTCGTGCCCGCCACGGCGGCAGAGTCGAAGCCTTGCGCCCGGCGTGGCCGAGCTGAACGGCGAGGGGAACGTGGCCGTATTCGCGGCAGAACCGCACCACGCGGGCAAGCGCCTGCTCGTTCTCGTCGCTGTACAGGCCCAGGCAATGCGGCGTGATGCGCCCTGAAGCCTCGACGTTGGTCATCTCGACGAAGAGCATGCCGACCCCCGCCACTGCGAATTGTCCGAGATGCATGAGATGCCAGTCGACGGCACAGCCCTCGCGCGCGGAGTACTGGCACATCGGCGAGACCACGATGCGATTGGCCAGGGTGAGCCCGCGCAGATCGAGCGGGGAGAACAGACGCGGCTGGCCGGGGGCAACGTTCACGGACATGGGCTTGCTCTGCGTGGGCCCGGGTTAGCGTCGGCGGCCCGCCGCGACATCGATGTTCGCATGCCGCCGGGCGCCGTCACAAATCCGTCGCGCCCGCGCTGCGTCAACGCGCTGCCGCCGTCAGCGACGCGAGCAGATCGTGCAGATGCCCCGCCTCGGTGCGCGCATTGAGCAGCACGGCGCGCAGGACCCACTCGCCGCGCCAGGGCACGGCGCTGACCCAGGCGCGGCCCTGCTCCTCCAGACGCTGCGGCACGTGGGCGAGACGACCGTCGCGGTCGGGGTCCCCGAAGCGGAAGGCCTGCACGTTGAGGTCGGGGACGTGCACCGGCTGCGCCCGCGGGTGGGCCGTGAGCAGATCGTGGAAGGCGGCGGCCAGTTCGATGGAGGCGTCGATGTGGGCCTCGAGTCCCTCTCGTCCCAGCACCTGCAGCAGCACCCACAGCGTGAGCGCGTCGGCACGGCGCGAGCCCTGCAGTCCCCAGCGGCCGCGGTGCGGCTGGCCGCCGGTGGAGTAAGGCATGCCGCTGCCGAGCACGGCGTCGAAGTCGCGGCAGCGCGGGAACAGGGCCAGCGCGCACAGGCGCGGCACACCGAGCCACTTGTGGGGCGCCACGCTCACCGAGTGCGCCTGCGACAGTCCGGCCAAAAAGTGCCGGTGGCGGGCGCTGTAGGCGAGCGCGCCCCCGTAGACGGCGTCTACGTGCAGCCAGGCACCGTGACGCCGGCACAGATCGGCGACCACCGGCAACTCGTCGACCGACCCCGTCACCGTCCCCCCCAGCACCGCCACCACGATCGCCCGCTCGTGGCGGCGCCCTGCCAGGGCATCGTCCAGGGCGGCGGTGCGCACACGCCCGTCCGCCTCGCAGTCGATTGCCGCGACGTTGTCCTCGGGGATGCCGAGCACCGCCGCCGCACGTGCGATCGACGCGTGCGCGCTCTGCGGCATGAGCAGCGCGACGCGCTCCCGCTCGGCCCGCCGCGCATAGCCGCCGCAGGCGGCGAACAGCGCCGTCAGGTTTGCCAGCGAGCCGCCGCTGCAGAACACCCCCGGCGTCGGCGCCGGCAGCTCCAGGCGCGTCGCCAGCTCGTCGATCAGCAGCTCCTCGATGCGGCTCGCGAAGGGTGAAAGCTCACGGAAGAGGAGGTTGTTGTTGAGCGCGGAAACCACCGCGTCGGTCAGCGCCGCCGCGGGGTGCGGGGCGGTGTCCATGTGACCCATCATCCACGGTGAGGCCAGCTTGGTGCTGCGCTCCACGATCTCCTGCCACAGCTGCGGCAGGGCCGCCATGCCGCGGCCCGACTGCGGGATGTCCACGTCCCCGTCCGCCTGCGCGGGCAGCGGGCGCTGCGCGCCGAAGCAGGCACGCAGCGCTGCGCCCAGCCCGGCGACCACGGCGTCGTCCACGCGCACGTCCCGGGCGTCGGCGCCCTCCTTCATCGGCTCGACTGCGCCGCGACGCCGCACGGCGCCATCGGCGACGCGGCGTCGCCGGGACCGAGCGGGCGCTGCATGATCACCGAATCGAGCCAGCGGTCGAACTTGCGGCCGACGGCCTCGAGCACGCCGACGCGGCGGAAGCCGGCACGCTCGTGCAGGGCGATCGATGCGACGTGGGCCGAATCGCCGATGACGGCGACCATCTGCCGCATCCCCGCCGCGGCGCTCTCGTCGATGAGCCGGGTCAGCAGGGCGCCGCCGACGCCACGCCGTTGCGCCCAGCGGGCAACGTACACGGAACACTCGACGGTGTAGCGGTAGCCCGCCCGCGAGCGGTACTCGCCGGCATAGGCGTAGCCGGCGACGCGACCGTCGAGCTCGGCGACGAGGTAGGGGCAGCCGCGCGCAAGCACTCCCCGCCAGCGTCGCGTCAACTCATCGCACACGGGCGGCTCGAGCTCGAAGGACGCCGTCTCCTCGCGCACCTCGCGCGCGTAAATCGCAGTGATCTCGGGCATGTCGCGCTCCTCGGCGGCGCGGATCGTCAGTGGCTCATTCACGCTGTGGCGCCCTCGTCCCGACGCATCGAATCGACCCGGTGCCCCCCGCGGCAAGCACCCGCCCGCGTGTCCGCGCTGGACCTCGCTCAGGCCGCCTCGGGCCCGCAGTCGCCGGGAAAGCTCTCGCGCAGAAACTCTCCGAAGCAGCGGCAGGCGTCGACGCTGGTGAACACGCCGGCGAGCTTGCCGTCCCGGGTGACGATGGCCGAGCCGATGTGGCGCCGCGCCATCGTCAGCAGCACCTCGGCGAGCGGCGCATTGAGGTCGACGACGTACACCTCGGCGATGTAGACGTCGGCGACGGTGAGCGCGCCCTGCGCCGCCGCCCCCTCGGCGCTGCGCAGGTCGCGATCGGTGATCACACCCACGACGGCGCGCTGCGACGTCACCGGCAGATGATGGATGCCGTGGGCGTCCATCAGCTCGCGCGCCTCGCCGAGCGACGCGTGCAGATCCACCGAGTACGGAAACGGCGTCATCTCGACCTTCAGCAGCGGCGGGGCTTTCACGGCCGCTCGACCCCGCTGCCCGGCGAGGCCGGCCGCGGCCGGCGGCAACACAAAGCTGTGCAAGTCACGCTGGGCGCACTCCCTCAATGGCTGACGGCGTCGTTGCCCGGGACCGCATCGCGCACCGGTGCGCCGGCGCGGCGGGCGATGCCGTCGCGCCATTGTAACCTCGGCGGACAGCGCGTGACGCGGAGCAATGGCGCGCCGCACGGCACGGAAATCCCAAGCTGCGCCGGGCATCGCGCGCGGCGCGCGTTCGCGCCGAAAGCGCGAGCCCGACGGGGGCGTTTGAGCTATGATCGCACGCGCCCGCGCGGTGCACGCCGCCGCGGTCCGGCAGCGGGGCCGCGGGACGCCGGGGGGCGCTCAAGGAGGTGGCCAATGGACCCGAAGACTCGAATCGACCCCGAGAGACTGATCCGGGCACCGCGCGGCACCGAGCTCTCGGCGAAGAGCTGGCTGACGGAGGCGCCCCTGCGCATGCTCATGAACAACCTCGACCCCGAGGTCGCCGAGAAGCCCCAGGAGCTCGTGGTCTACGGCGGCATCGGCAGGGCGGCGCGTAACTGGGCCTGCTTCGACCGGATCGTCGAGACGCTGCGCGAGCTGGACGACGACGAGACGCTGCTGGTCCAGTCCGGCAAGCCCGTGGGCGTGTTCAAGACCCACGCCGATGCCCCGCGCGTGCTCATCGCCAACTCCAACCTGGTGCCGCGCTGGGCGACCTGGGAGCACTTCCACGAGCTCGACCGCAAGGGGCTCATGATGTTCGGCCAGATGACCGCGGGATCGTGGATCTACATCGGCAGCCAGGGGATCGTCCAGGGGACCTACGAGACCTTCGTCGCCCTGGGCAAGAAACACTACGACGGCGACCTGCGCGGGCGCTGGATCCTGACCGGCGGCCTCGGCGGCATGGGCGGCGCCCAGCCGCTGGCGGCGACCATGGCGGGCGCCAGCATGCTTGCCGTGGAATGCGATCCGGCGCGCATCGAGAAGCGCATCGACACGGGCTACCTCGACACGACGACGGACCGCCTCGACGAAGCCCTGGAGCTCATCGACAAGGCCTGCGCCGAGAAGCGGGCGTTGTCGGTGGGGCTTCTCGGCAACTGCGCCGAGGTCCTGCCCGAGCTACTCAAGCGCAAGGTGCGTCCCGACATCGTCACCGACCAGACCAGCGCTCACGACCCGCTCAATGGCTACCTGCCGGCGGGCTGGTCCCTCGAGCGCGCCGCCGAGATGCGCGAGAAGGACCCGCAGAAGGTGATCGAGGCGGCCATGTCGTCCATCGCCACGCACGTGCGTGCCATGCTCAAGTTCCACGAGGCGGGCATTCCGACCGTGGACTACGGCAACAACATACGCCAGATGGCCTTCGACAAGGGCGTCAAGCAAGCTTTCGACTTTCCCGGCTTCGTGCCGGCGTGCATCCGTGAGCTGTTCTGCGTCGGCAAGGGACCGTTCCGGTGGGTGGCGCTGTCCGGCGACCCCGAGGACATCTACAAGACCGACGCGAAGGTCAAGGAGATCATCGCCGAGGACACGCACCTTCACAACTGGCTCGACCTGGCACGCGAGCGCATCCACTTCCAGGGACTGCCGGCGCGCATCTGCTGGATCGGCCTGGGCGACCGCGCGCGCGTCGGGCTCGCCTTCAACGAAATGGTCAAGAACGGCACCCTCAAGGCGCCGATCGTGATCGGTCGCGACCATCTCGATTCCGGCTCGGTGGCGAGCCCCAATCGCGAGACGGAGGCCATGATGGACGGCTCCGACGCGGTCTCCGACTGGGCCTTCCTCAACGCCCTGCTCAATACCGCGAGCGGCGCCACCTGGGTGAGCATCCATCACGGCGGCGGCGTCGGCATGGGTTTCGCGCAGCATGCCGGCTTCGTCATCGTCTGCGACGGCTCCGACGCCGCCGCGCAGCGCATCGAGCGCGTGCTCACCAACGACCCCGGCACCGGGGTCATGCGCCACGCCGACGCCGGCTACGATCTCGCGCGCCGCTGCGCGCGCGAGAAAGGCCTCAGGCTGCCGATGCTCGACGACTGAGAGCGCAGGCAAGCGGTCGCGGAGGCAGCAAGTCGTGCGGCAGCGATGATCGCGCTCGACGGCCGCTCACTCACCCTGGACGCCTTCGGCGCCGTGGTCGAGCGACGGGAGAAATGCCGGCTCGCCTCGCCGGCGCGGGCGCGCGTGCTGGAGGGCCGCGACGCGGTCGAGCGCATCCTCGCGCAGGGCCACCCCGTGTACGGCGTCAACACCGGCTTCGGTGATCTCTCCCGGGTCAGTATCGCCGCCGACAAGCTCGAAGCGCTGCAGCGGCGGCTCATCCTGAGCCACTGCGCCGGGGTCGGCGAACCTCTGTCCGACGAGGCAGTGCGCGGCATGTTGCTGCTGCGCGCCAACACGCTCGCCCGCGGGCACTCGGGCGTGCGGCCGCTGCTGATCGAGGCGCTGCTCGCTCTGCTCGAGGCTGACGTGCTGCCGCTGGTGCCGAGCCGCGGCTCCGTCGGCGCCAGCGGCGACCTGGCGCCGCTGGCGCACCTCGCGGCCCCCCTCATCGGCCACGGGCGGGTGCGTGTCGCCGGAGCCGTCGTCGCGGCGGCCGAAGGACTCGGGCGGGCGGGTCTTGCGCCGCTCACGCTGCAGGCCAAGGAAGGGCTCGCTCTCATCAACGGCACCCAGGCGACGACGTCGCTGCTGGCGCTCGCGGTGCTCGAGGCCGGGCGACTGGTCCGCATCGCGGATCTGGTGGCGGCGATGTCGACGGACGCGCTGCGGGGCACGGACGCGGCCTTCGACCCGCGCGTGCACGCGCTGCGCCCCCATCGCGGGCAGTCCGCGAGCGCCGCGAATCTGTGGCGGCTGCTGCAGGGCTCGTCGATTCGCGAGTCGCACCGCGCCCAGGACATCCGCGTGCAGGATCCCTACAGCGTGCGCTGCGCGCCGCAGGTGCACGGGGCCGTGCGCGACGTGCTCGACGACGTGCGCGCCAAGGTCGCGATCGAGATCAACGCCGTCACCGACAACCCGCTGGTGTTTCCCGCGGACGACGAGATCGTCTCCGGCGGGAACTTTCACGGTCAGCCGATGGCCCTCGCCGCCGACGTGCTCGGCGTGGCCATGGCCGAGCTCGCCGCCATCAGCGAGCGTCGCATCGAGAAACTGACCAACACCGCGTTCTCGGGGCTGCCGGCCTTTCTCGTCCACGACGCCGGGCTCAACTCGGGGTTCATGCTCGCGCAGGTGACGGCGGCCGCGCTCGTCAGCGAGAACAAGACGCTCGCTCACCCGGCGTCGGTGGACTCCATTCCGACATCCGCCGACAAGGAGGACCACGTCTCCATGGGAATGTGGTCCGCGCTCAAGCTGCAGCAGATTCTCGGCAACGCACGCCATGTGCTTGCCATCGAGCTCCTGGCCGCCGCCCAGGGCATCGACCTGCTGCGCCCGCTGCGCTCCAGCGACGCCCTCGAGGCGCTGCACGCGGGCATCCGCGAGCACGTGCCCATGTGGGAGGAGGATCGCGAGATGGCGGCGGATATCCACGCCGCGGTGGAGTTCCTGCGCCGCGTCGAGGCGCCTCTGCGAAAGCTCGGCTAGCGCGGGACCGGCACGCGGCTCGTTCCGGCGTGGCGGCGCAAGCCCTAGGGACGGGCGTACTTGCTGCGCAGCCGTTTCTTGTCGATCTTGCCCACGCTGGTCTTGTCGATGCTCGCCACAAGCAGGATCCGATCCGGCACGCCGAACTTCGACAGCTCGCCGCGCTCGACGAAGCCGGCAACGTGCGCGATCAGATCCTCCTCGCAGACCCGGCCGGCGTAGTCCTGCCGCAGCACCACCAGCACCAGCGGGCGCTCTCCCCACTTCTCGTCGACGACGCCGATGGCGGCCGCCTCGTCCACGGCCGGATGCTGCGAGACGATGTTCTCAAGCGCCAGCGACGAAATCCACTCGCCGCCGCTCTTGATCACGTCCTTGGCGCGATCGGTGATCGTGAGGTAACCGTGCGCATCGATGTGGGCCATGTCGCCCGTGTGGAGATAGCCGCCCCGCCACAGTGCCTCGGAGCCTTCGCCGTTGTCGACGTATCCCTGCGTGAGCCACGGCGCGCGCACCACGATCTCGCCCACGGACGCCCCGTCGCGCACAACGTCGTTCATGTCCTCGTCGACGAGACGCAGCTCCACGAGGGGCAGGGCACGGCCCGTCTTGCAGCGCCGCTCGAGCTGCGCCTCGACAGGCTGCGCGAGGTCGCTTGCATCGAGGTGCGCGGTGGTGAGCACCGGCCCGGTCTCGGACATGCCGTAGCCGGTGAACACGTCGATGCCGAGCTCCATCGCGCGCCGGGCCAGTCCCTGCGGCAGCGCCGAGCCGCCGACGATCACCTTCCAGCCGGACAGGTCGATGCGCTCCACCCCCGGACTTGTGAGCAGCATGTGCAGAATCGTCGGCACGCAGTGGGAGAACGTCACCTTCTCGCGCTGCAGGAGCTCGAGCAGCACGTCGGCGGTGTAGCGACCGGGATAGACCTGCTTCACGCCCATCAGGGTGGCGCCGTAGGGGAAGCCCCAGGCGTGCACGTGAAACATGGGTGTGATCGGCATATAGACGTCGTCGCGATGGAAACGGCCCTGCTCGCTGCTGATGCCGATGCCGGCGAGCTTGCCGAGGGTGTGCAGCACCAGCTGCCGGTGACTGTAGTAGACGCCCTTGGGGTCGCCCGTGGTGCCGGTGGTGTAAAACGTCGTGGCGCGGGTGTTCTCGTCGAAGTCACGGAACTCGTAGGCGCCGTCGCTGGCCGCCAGCAGCGGCTCGTAGCCCGCGGCGAACTCGATGCCGGCGGCCGGCGGCGCGTCGGACTCGCTGATGAGCACGAATCGTTTCACCGTGCGCATCTCGGCCCTGATCGGCTCGAGCAGCGGCAGGAAGTCCTCGTGCACGAGGATCAGGTCGTCGTGCGCATGATTGATCGTGTAGAGAATCTGCTGCGGCGACAGGCGCACGTTGACGCTGTGAAGCACGGCGCCCATCATCGGTACCGCGAAGAAGCACTCGAGGTAGCGGTGACTGTCCCAGTCGAGCACCGCTACCGTATCTCCGGGGCCCACCCCGAGCGATTCGAGACCGGCCGCCAGCTGCCCGATGCGCCGGCGCAATGTGAGGTAGTCGTAGCGCACGCGATCGCGATAGACGATCTCGCGCCGGGGTGCATTGGCCAGGGGCGTGTGCAGCAGCTGCTTGATGAGCAGCGGGTAGGCGTAGGCGGAAGGCGCGCGGTCGCGGGGGTCGTCGGTCATGGGCGTCCTCCTCGGCGGCGGCGCTCGCCGCACCCGCGCGACTTGCCCGCCCCCTGCGCAGCGGAGATCATTGCCGCTGCGGCAACGGTGATATTGAAGCAGCGGAGAGCGTCATGACGCAAACCTATCCTCGCGACATGCGCGGCTACGGCCGCACGCCCCCGGCGGTGGGCTGGCCCGGAGGGGCCCGTCTGGCGCTGCAGTTCGTGATCAACTACGAGGAGGGCGGGGAGAACTGCGTGCTCCACGGCGACGCGGCCTCGGAGGCGTTTCTGTCGGAAATCATCGGCGCCGCGCCGCTGCCGGGTGCCCGCAACATGAACATGGAGTCGATCTACGAGTACGGCAGCCGTGCCGGCTTCTGGCGCCTGCACCGGCTGTTCAGCGAACGACGTCTGCCCGTCACCGTGTACGGCGTCGCCATGGCGCTGGAGCGCAATCCGCCGGCGGTGGCGGCCATGGTGGAGGCGGACTGGGAGATCGCGAGCCACGGCTACCGCTGGATCGACTATCAGTTCATGCCCGAGGAGGAGGAACGCGAGCACGTGGCGCGGGCCATCGAGATCCATACGCGCGTGACCGGCAGCCGGCCGCTCGGCTGGTACACCGGGCGGGTCAGCCCCAACACACGACGCCTGGTGGTCGAGGCGGGCGGCTTTCTCTACGACGCGGACTCCTACGCCGACGACCTGCCGTACTGGTGCTGCGACCACGGGCGTCCGCACCTGGTGGTTCCCTACACCCTCGACAACAACGACATGCGCTTCGCGACGCAGCAGGGCTTCAACAGCGGCGAACAGTTCTTCGCGTACCTGTGCGATGCCTTCGACGTCCTCTACGCCGAGGGCGCCACGAGTCCGAAGATGATGTCCGTGGGCCTGCACTGCCGCCTCATCGGCCGTCCGGGGCGCTTTGCGGCGCTGGCGCGATTTCTCGATCACGTCGAGCGCCACGAGGACGTCTGGGTCTGCCGCCGTGTCGACATCGCCCGCCACTGGCACGAACACCACCCCTGTGCGCCATGAGCGGGGATTTCCGCATCCGCCCCATGACGCGCGCCGAGATCGACCTGGCGCTCGACTGGGCCGCCGAGGAGGGCTGGAACCCCGGCCTGCACGATGCCGACGGCTTCCATGCCGCCGACCCCGGCGGCTTTCTCCTCGGCCTCCTCGACGGGGAGCCCGTTGCCAGTATCAGCGTGGTGAGCTACGGCGCGGATTTCGGCTTTGTCGGCTTCTACATCGTGCGCCCGCGTCACCGCGGACGCGGCTATGGCCTGCGCCTGTGGCGGGCGGGCCTGGAAAGGCTCGCAACCCGCACGATCGGCCTCGACGGCGTCGTCGCACAGCAGGACAACTACCGCCGTTCGGGGTTCGTCTACGCCTACGGCAACCAGCGCTACCGGGGCGTCGCCCGGGGCGGCTCGCCGCGGCACCTCACCCCGGCGCACGACGTGCCGTTCGCCCTGTTGCTGGACTACGATACCCAGTGCTTCGGCTGCGCGCGGCCGGCATTCCTGCGCCGCTGGCTGCAGCCGCCGGCCGGCGCGGCGCTCGTCGCGCGCGACGGCGAGCGCCTGCGCGGCTACGGCGTCATACGCGCCTGCCGCCAGGGGCATAAGATCGGCCCCCTGTTCGCCGACGACGCCGAGGTCGCGCGGGCGCTCATGCAAGGGCTCACCGCGACGGTGCCGCGCGAGACGGTCTTTATCGACGTGCCGCTGCCGAACGCCGCGGCCGTCGCCCTGGCGCACTGCCACGACATGGAGCCGGTGTTCGAGACCGCGCGCATGTACCGCGGGCAGGCGCCCGCGATTCCCGTGGCCCGCGTGTTCGGCGTGACCACCTTCGAGCTCGGATGAGACGCGGCCGCGGCGACGTACGTCATCGTCTCGCCGTCGATATCGGCGGCACGTTCACGCACGAGGTGCTGACGACACCCGCCGATCCGAGCGCCGGGGCCACGGCGGGCGCGGGGCCTCAAGCGGCTGAGGGCGGCGTGGCGGGGTCCGCCGCGGCCTGCGCCCGCAGCGCCTGCCGCAAGCCCGCGGCGTCGAGCGAGCGCAGCAGCTCCTGCGCCGTCAGCTCCACGCCGGCCGGCGCCAGTCCCAGCGACGCCGCCAGCTCGGCCGTCAGCCGCGGCGACGAGCCGCCGCGTGCGCGGTACGCGGCCACGGAGTCGGCGCCGTCGCGCTTGGCCATGCGCCGGCCCTCGGCGTCGCGCAGCAGCGGCACGTGCCAGAAGCGCGGCAACGGCGCGCCGAGCGCCCGGAACAGCGCCGTTTGCCGGGGCGTCGACGGCAGCAGGTCGGCGCCGCGCACGACATCGGTGACCCCCATGAGAGCATCGTCCACCACCACCGCGAGCTGATAGGCGAAGAGGGCGTCGGCGCGCCGGACGACGAAATCGCCGACGTCCCGGCACAGGTTCTGGCTGAGCGGGGCGGCGATCTCGTCCGCGCACTCGATGACGCGGTCGTCGACACGGAAGCGCCAGGCGGGCTCGCGTCCGCGCGCCCTGCCCCGCCGCTCGACGACCCCGGCCGCCTGCCCGCGGCAGGTGCCGGGATAGACCGGCCCTTCCGCGCCGTGGGGTGCGCTGGCGGCGTTGCGGATGTCGGCGCGCGAGCACAGGCAGGGAAACACCCGCTCGGCGGCGCGCAGGCACGCCAGCGCCGCGGCGTACAGCGCCTGCCGCCGCGACTGCCGGTACGGCCCCAGGGGCCCGCCCGTGTCGGGGCCCTCGTCCCAGTCGAGCCCCAGCCAGCGCAGGTCCTCGATGATCCGGGCAGCGCTGCCGCGACGCACCCGCGGCCGATCCAGGTCCTCCATGCGCAGCACGAAGCGCGCCCCCGCGAGACGGGCCTGCAGCCATGCCACCAACGCGGTGCGCAGGTTGCCGCGATGCAGCGGACCGGTCGGGCTGGGGGCGTAGCGCCCGCACGGACCGGGCCCGGCCCGGGTCTGCGCCCGGGCCAGCAGCTCGGCGAAGCCGGCGGTGTCGCCGCTCACGGCATGGCGCGTTGCGAGGCGTCGCGGGCGCTCGCCGGCGAGCCGCGCAGAGCGACACTCGGCGGCGCGGGCATCGGCACGGATGCTTGGAGCGAGGACGGAGTGGTCACACGGCCGCCCGCTAGGGGCGCGACGACGGAATTACCGCGACGACGTCTATCTCCATGAGCCATTGCGGCTGTGCCAGGCCCGCGACGATGAGCCCGGTGGACACCGGAAAGACCCCGCGCAGCCACTGCCCGATGACGCGATAGACGGGCTCGCGATAGGCGCGATCCGTGAGGTACACCGTAATCTTGCAGATGTGATCGAGTTCGCTGCCGGCCTCTTCGAGAAGCTGCTTGACGTTGCGCATGGCCTGCTCGGCCTGCGCGGCGGGGTCGCCGATCCCGACCGTGTTGCCCTCGAAGTCGGTGCCGACCTGTCCGCGCAGAAACACAAGGTCGCCGGCGCGCACCACCTGGCAGAGGTCGTTGTCGAGCTGCTGCTCCGGATAGGTGTCGCGGGTGTTGAACTTCCGCAGGCGCAAGTGCGTGGTCATGAGGCGCTGGCATCGGCTCGCTGGTGATGCGCGGGACTGTACCACAGCGCTCGCGGGTGCCGCCGATCGGCGCGCCGGCGGCGACGGTGCCCTTGCCGCCAATGAAAAAGCCGCTCGCGGGGAGTGGCTTTCTCAACCGGCGCCGGGACCCCCCGGCTCTCGGGTTTCAGGCCGCGCGCGCACGGTCTTGCGCTCCCGGGTGACGCTGCCGCGGCGGCATGGGCACGACCTCCGCGCGGCGGCGCTCCGCGGCACCCATGGCGTCGACCAGGGCATCGATGTCGCCGCGCGCAATGCCGATGTCGCGCAGCTGCCAGTCGCTCAAAGCCTGCAGCTCGCGGCGAGCGACCCGTCGCCGTGACCACGTGCGCGCCGCGGCGAGCGCGCCGGCCAGGAACGATCGTAGCCGTGCCGCCGGGCCCCTCGACGTCAGCAACCGCACGGTCTTCGCATCCGCTTCCATAGCGCCCCCTGGGGTCTCGCCGCTCAGCCCAGGGCCGTGATCAGCAGCGTGATCAGCGTCACGGCGCCGATGTACGCGACTCCCAGTTTCGTGTGCATCTCGAGCATGGTCTTCGTCTCCCCTATCGAGTCAATGAATGTTGCGACGCAGCATTAGCTGCAGGGCCGAATATAGGTTCTCAGTTTATTGATTTCAAACGAATCATTTTCATAAAATTCATGAGTATTTATTCATGTTTCTTCGATGACGTGATACGCCTGCCTCCCACCGCAGCGCTGCGCTCGCTCGAGGCGGTCGCGCGCCTCGCGAGCTACACGCGTGCGGCCGAGGAGCTGCACGTCACGCAGAGCGCCATCAGTCACCAGATCCGTCACATCGAGGAGCTCTGGGGCATCAAGCTGTTTCGGCGTCGGGGTCGGCGCCTGGCCGAGACCCCGGAAGCGCAGGCGGTGGTGCCCATCGTGCGCGAGTTCCTCGAGCGCCTCGAGTCGGCCCTGCACGCGATCGCGTCGGAGGAGGAGCGCGGCTCGCTGCGGGTGAGCCTGCTGCAGTCGTTCGCCTTCAAGTGGCTGGTGCCGCGGCTGGAGCGCCTGCAGCGCGAGCATCCCGAGATCAGCGTGTGGATCTCGACGAGCGAGGATCTGGTCGACTTCCGCAACGACGACGTCGACGTGGCCATTCGCCTCGGCCGCGGCGACTGGCGCGGCATCTACACTCAGCTGCTGCTGCGCGAGTACGTGTTTCCCGTGTGCAGCGCGCGTTTTCTCGAGCGTGCGAAGCCGCCGCAGACCCCGGCGGATCTGCTGCACTATCCCCTGCTTTACCGTCACAGCGCCGACATCTGCCCGCGCTGGCGCGACTGGTTCCACGACGCCGGCGTGAGCGTCAAGCGCCTGCCCAAGGGCTCGCGTTTTCCGGAGACCAGCATGGCCGTGCAGGCCGCCATCGACGGCCTCGGCATCGCCCTGGCCCGCAGCGCACACGTCGAGGACGATCTCGCCGCGGGCCGGCTGCTGAAACTCTTCGACGTCTACAGCCCCTCGAGCGTGGCCTATTACTTCACCTGTCCCAAGGGCGCCGAGACGCGACCGCGCATCGCCGCCTTCCGCACGTGGCTGCTGCGCGAGGCGGCGCTCTCGCAGGCGGCCTTCGACCGCACCGCCGGCGCGCCGCCGGGGTCCCTCAATCCGCTCGCCAGTCCCTGACGACACCCGCGGCCAGCAGCCCCTCGATCTCCTGCTCGGAGAAGCCGTACTCGGACAGCACCTCGCGGCTGTGCTCGCCGAGCAGCGGTGCGCCGCGGGCGACGCGCCCGGGCGTCGCCGAGAACTTGACCGGGACGCCGAGCGCGCGCTGCGAGCCCAAACCGCTGTGGGGTATCTCGACCACCATCTCGCGCGCCCGCGTCTGCGCGTCGCGGTGCATCGCGCCGATGTCCAGCACCGGCCCCGCGGGGACCCCCGCCGCCTGCAGGCGCTCGAGCCAGTACTCCTGGGAGTGCGTGATGAACAGCGGCGCCAGGGCGGCAACGAGGTCGTCCAGATGGCGCATGCGCATCTCGTTGCTGGCGAAGCGGGGGTCCTGCTGCAGCGACGGCGCCTCCAGCGCCGTCAACAGCTTGAGCCAGTTGGCCTGATTGGCCGCCCCCACCGTGATCCAGCCGTTTGCCGTCTCAAACGCCTGATAAGGCGCGTTCAGCGGGTGCGCCGAGCCCATCGGCGCCGGCGCGACGCCGGTGGCGAAGGCGATGGCGGACTGCCACAAGGTGTGCACGATGCCGGCCTCGAACAGCGAGGTGTCCACCCGCTGTCCCACGCCGGTGCGCTCGCGGTGCACCAGCGCCGCCGCCACACCCATGGCGCCGAGGATGCCGGCGGTGATATCCGTCACCGGCGGCCCGCACTTCACCGGCGGTCGGCCGGGGCCCTCGCCGGTGATGCTCAGGAGACCCGACATGCCCTGGGCGATGAGATCGAAACCGCCGCGCTCGGCATAGGGGCCGCTGCGGCCAAAGCCGGAGATCTCGCAGAACACGAGCCCGGGATTGGTTTCGCGCAGCGCGTCGTAGCCGAGGCCCAGCCGCTCCATCGTACCCTTGCGGTAGTTCTCGATAACAACGTCGGCGCACTGCAGCAGGCGGCGGGCCACCGCGTTGCCTTCGCGTGACTTCAGGTCGAGGACCATGCCGCGCTTGTTGCGGTTCATCACCAGGTGCGCCGCCGACTCGCCGCCCACGGCCGGCGGGAGGAAACGGCGCACGTCGTCGCCCGCCGGCGCCTTTTCCACCTTGACGACGTCCGCGCCCATGTCGGCGAGCATGAGTCCGCAGGTCGGCCCCGCCATGATGTGGGCCAGCTCGACGACGCGGATGCCCGCGAGAGGACCGCCGCTCAACTTCCCGAGAACTCGGGCTTGGTCTTTTTCAGGAACGCGCGGTAGCCGATGCGGAAGTCCTCGCTGCCGAAGCAGGCGTAGCCCTCGTCGATCTCGGCCGCCGTCAACGGCCTCGGGTCGGCCAGCCGGCGCACGAACTGCTTGTGCCAGCGGGCCACCAGGGGAGCGCCGTCGGCGATACGCCGGGCGCTGGCATAGGCCTCGCTCTCCACCTGCTCGTCGTCCACGACCCGCGTCACCAGCCCCTTTTGCAGGGCCTCCTCGGCGCCGAACACCCGTCCCTCGAGAAGGATCTCCAGCGTTGCGGCGCGGCCCACCAGACCCAGCAGCCCCTTAAGCTCCGCGTGCGCCATCACCAGGCCGAGCCGGTTGATGGGAATGCCGAAGCGACTCGACCGGCCACAGATACGCAGGTCGCAGTTGGCCGCGATCTCCAGCCCGCCGCCGACGCAGATGCCCTGAACCAGGGCCACCAGAGGGTGGCGGCAACGCTCGAACGCCTCGATGGTCGCGGTCATCACGGCGCCGTAGGCGCGCGCCTGCTCGACGCTGGCGCGCTCGGTCTCGAACTCGCTGATGTCGTTACCGGGGGCGAAGGCACGCTCGCCGGCGCCGCGCACGACGATGCAACGCACGTCATCCGCACGCGACAGCTCCTCGATCACGCCGCCGAGCGCACGCCACATGGACTTGGTCAGGGCGTTGAGCTTCTGCGGCCGATTGAGCACCACGGTGGCGATGTCACCGTCGCGCTGCAGGCGAATGGTGTCGTCCAATGGTCCGTGTCCCCTTCTGCGTGCGCGGCTCCGGCCGGCGGCGGCGCGCTCACCCTTCAGCGCCGCCCTCGCGGCAATGGCCTCAGGCCGCCGTGGCGCTGGCCCCGAGACCCGCGTCGCGGCGGGCGGTCTCGGCGAGATAGGCGAGTGCGGCCCCGGCCCCTCCGGCTTGGTGCGGCACATCGGCGAGCGCCAGCCCCATCTCCACGCCGCTCAGGGTGCCGGCAAGGGTGAGGTCGTTGAAATCGCCGAGGTGGCCGATACGGAACACCTTGCCCTTGAGCCGTCCGAGACCGGTACCGAGAGACATGTCGAAAGCCTCGAGCACCCGCTCACGGAAGGCGTCCGCATCGTGACCCGCCGGCATGAGCACGGCCGTCAGCGAGCTCGAGTGCTCGGTTTCCCGGCGGCACAGAATCTCCAGTCCCCAGGCGCGCACCGCGCGCCGCGTCGCCTCGGCGTGGCGGTCGTGGCGCGCGAAGACGTTGTCCAGCCCCTCCTCGAGCAGCATCTTCAGGGCCTCGCGCAGGCCGTAGAGCAGGTTGGTGGCGGGTGTGTAGGGGAAGAAGCCGGCGCGGTTGTTGGCCAGCATCTCCTCCCAGCGCCAGTAGGAGCGCGGAAAACCCGCCTGCCGCGCCGCAGCGAGGGCCTTGTCGCTGACGGCGTTGAGCCCCAGTCCCGGCGGCAGCATGAGCCCCTTCTGTGAGCACGAGACGGTGACGTCCACCTCCCACTCGTCCATGCGATAGTCGATCGACGCCAGCGAGGAGATGGTGTCGACCATGAGCAGTGCCGGGTGGGCGGCGCGGTTCATGGCGGCGCGCACGTCCCCGATGCGGCTGGCGACGCCGGTGGACGTCTCGTTGTGCACGACCATCACCGCCTTGATGCGACGCTCTCCGTCCGCGGCGAGCTTCTGCTCAACCACATCGGCATCGACGCCGCTGCGCCAGTCGCCGGGAACGAAATCCACCTCCAGCCCCAGCTTCTCGGCCATCTGCTTCCACAGCGTGGCGAAGTGACCGGTCTCGAACATGAGCACGCGATCGCCCGGCGAGAGGGTGTTGACGATCGCCGCCTCCCAGGCGCCGGTGCCCGAGCCCGGGAACACCACCACGTGGCCCTGCGTCTTGAACACCGCGCCGAGCCCGTCGATGACCTCGCTCGTGAGCCGCGCGAAGTCGGGTCCGCGGTGGTCGATGGTCGGCGCCGCCATGGCGCGCAGCACCGCCTCGGGCACGTTCGTCGGGCCCGGAATCTGCAGAAAATGTCGTCCGCTCTGATAGGCCATGTCTCGCTCCGCCTGCCTCGCATTGCTCCCCGCCGCGGCCGCTCGCGACGGCGCGCCGGCGCCGCGTCGTTGCCCGCCGACTTCACGGGTGCAACGCGGCGCGCCGGCACACAGTATAAGGCAAAGCCGCTCGTGGGCACCCGCGGCGCGGCGGTTGGCGTCATCACGCGCCTGTGACAGAATCCACAGCCGCCGGCGCCCGGTTCCCCTGCGCAGGGCGCCGTCCCCGCGAGCACCGCTCGCCGGCGTGGCGAGCGACGCCGCACGACGCTCGATCCGCCGCGCGCCGGGCGAGCGAATCCCCCGGCACGGCGGGCCCGGCGAGGCATCGAAGGAGTTGTCATGGCCAAGAACACGCTCTACGACAAGATATGGGACGCGCACGTCGTCGCCCGGCTGCCCACCGGACAGTACCAGCTGTTCATCGGTCTGCACCTCGTGCACGAAGTGACGACGCCGCAGGCGTGCGACATGCTGCGCGAGCGCGGGCTGCGCCTGCTCTACCCGGAGCGCACCGTCGCCACCATGGATCACATCATCCCGACCGACACTCGCGCGCGGCCCTACGCCGACCCCCAGGCCGAGGAGATGATGGCGGCGCTGGAGCGCAACACCGCCGAGTTCGGCATCCCGTTTCTCGACTACGACTCCGGCCGCCAGGGCATCGTCCATGTCATCGGACCGGAGCTCGGTATGGTGCACCCGGGCATGACCGTGGCCTGCGGCGACTCGCACACCTCGACCCACGGCGCCTTCGGCGCGCTCGCCTTCGGCATCGGCACCTCCCAGGTGCGCGACGTGCTCGCCACCCAGTGCCTGAGCGTGGATCCGCTCAAGGTACGCCGCGTTGAGATCAACGGCAGCCTCGGCGCGGGGGTCAGCGCCAAGGACGTGACCCTGTACGTCATACGGCAACTCGGCGTCGAGGGCGGTATCGGCTACGCCTACGAGTATGCCGGGACCGTCGTCGAGGGACTGTCCATGGAGGGGCGCATGACGCTGTGCAACATGTCGATCGAGGGCGGCGCCCGCGTCGGCTACGTCAACCCCGACGACACCACCTTCGACTACCTGCGCGGGCGCGAGCATGCGCCCCCAGACGACGCCTGGGACAGCGCGGTGGCACACTGGCGCAGCGTGGCGTCGGCGGCCGACGCCGACTACGACGACTTCGTCGAGCTCGACGGCAACGCCATCGAGCCGCGCGTGACCTGGGGCATCAACCCCGGCCAGAGCGTGGGCGTCAACGAGCGGTTGCCGGAGCCGTCGGCGCTGCCCGACGGCGACCGGCAAACGGCGGAGCTCGCCTACGCGCACATGAAGCTCAGGCCGGGGCAGCGCATGACGGAGGTCGCCATCGACGTCGCTTTCATCGGCAGCTGCACCAACTCGCGCATATCGGATCTGCGTGCCGCCGCCGAGATCGTCCGGGGTCGCAGCGTGGCCCCGGGCGTCAAGGCCCTGGTGGTGCCGGGCTCGCAGCAGGTGCGCCGACAGGCGATCGAGGAGGGACTCGACCGCGTGTTCACCGAAGCCGGCTTCGAGTGGCGCGACGCAGGCTGCTCGATGTGTCTGGGCATGAATCCGGACAAGCTCGAAGGCACTCAGATCTCCGCCAGCACCAGCAACCGCAACTTCATAGGTCGTCAGGGCAGCCCGCAGGGGCGCACGCTGCTGATGTCGCCCGCCATGGTGGCCGCGGCGGCGCTGCAGGGCCGCGTCGCCGACGTGCGCGAGCTCGCCTCCTGAGATCCGAGGAGACAACCGCATGTCCGAGCGCAGCATCACCCGCATCGACGGCCGCGCCATCGTCGTGCGCGGCAACGACATCGACACGGATCGTATCGTCCCGGCGCGCTTCCTCAAGGAGGTCACGTTCGAGAACATGGGTCGCTACCTGTTCCATGACGTGCGCTACGACGCCGACGGCCGCCTCAAGCCGCACCCTTTCAACGAGCCGTCCAGCGAGGGCGCGGTGCTGCTGTTTGTCAACGCCAATTTCGGCTGCGGCTCCAGCCGCGAGCACGCCCCGCAGGCGATCGTGCGCTGGGGCATCCGCGCCATCGTCGGCGTCTCCTTCGGCGAGATCTTCGCCGGCAACGCCGAGGTGCTGGGCATGCCGACCGTGACCGCCGACGAGGAGCACATCGCGGCGCTGCAGGAGGCGGCCGAACGCGATCCCTCGATCGAGTGGAGTCTCAGCCTGGAGACCATGACGCTCGGCGGCGGCGAGCTGGAGGTGCCCGTGCGGCTGCCGGAGAATCGGCGCAAAGCGCTCCGGGAGGGCTTCTGGGACAGCACGGCCACGCTCGTCGCCAACGCCGACAAGGTCAAGGAGGTCGCAGCGCGCCTGCCCTACGTTCGCGGCTACCGCTGAGCGCGCCTGCGCGGGAGGACCGGGCCATGCTCAAGATCCTGGGCCGCAAGACCTCGTCCAACGTGCAGAAGGTGCTGTGGGCGTGCCGCGAGCTCGAGCTCGACTTCGAGCGCGAGGACATCGGCGGCGCGTTCGGCGGCAACCGCGAGCCGCACTACCTGTCCCTGAACCCCAATGGCCGCGTGCCGACGCTCATCGACGACGGCTTCGTGCTGTGGGAGTCCAACGTGATCGTCCGCTACCTCGCCTCGCGCCACGGTGTCGGCACGCTGGCACCCTGCGACCTGCGCCGGCGCATGCTGGCCGAGCAGTGGATGGACTGGCAGCAGACGGTGGTGAACCCCGCCATCACGCCGGTGTTCTGGGGACTCGTGCGCACGCCCCCCGAGAAGCGCGATCGTGCCGCCATCGCCGCCGGCCGTGACGCCCTGGAAGCGGCCATGGCCATCCTCGATGCGCATCTGAGCGAGAACGAGTTCGTCGCCGGCGACGACTTCACCATGGGGGACATCCCGCTGGGGGTCATGACCTATCGCTGGTACACCATGGACATCGAGCGCAAACACTTCGCCGCCCTCGAGCGGTGGTACGGCTCACTCGAGCAACGGGCCGGCTTCCGCGAGCACGTGGCGATCGGGCTCTCGTGAGCCTTGGCTTCATCGGGCTGGGCGCCATGGGCGCGCCCATCGCCGCCAATCTCGCCGCCGCCGGGCACCCCCTCGTCGTCTACGACAGCGCCGGCACCGCGGCGCGTGCGCCCGACGGCGCCACCGTCGCCGAATCGACGGCGGCGGTGGCGCGAGCGGCCGAGACCGTGTTCGTGTGCGTGCCGGACGGCGCCGCCAGCCTTGCCGTGGCGGATGCCGTCGCCGCCGCGCCCCGGCGACGCACCGGGGTCTTCGTCGATTTCTCGACGGTGGGCATCGAGGCCGCGCAGGCGCTCCACGAGCGACTGCGCACGGCAGGGGTCGTCTACGTCGACTGCCCCGTGAGCGGAGGGCGCGCCGGCGCGGTCGCCGGCACCATCACCGCGATCTGGGCGGGTCCGGAGGAACTGCTCGAGCAGCATCGCTCCGTCCTCGAGTCGCTGGCGGGCAACATCTTTCACGTCGGTGCACGACCCGGGCAGGGTCAGGCCATGAAGCTGCTCAACAACTACCTCTCCGCCACTGCCATGGCGGCAACCTCCGAGGCCGTCGTCTTCGGGCTGGCACAGGGTCTCGAGCTCGACACCATGCTCGCGGTCCTGAACGTCTCCACGGGCCGCAACACCGCCACCAGCGACAAGTTCCCGCGGCGCATCGCCAGCGGCACCTTCGACGCCGGCTTCCGCTCGGCCTTGATGGCCAAGGACCTCTCGCTGTACCGCCGCGCCGTCGACGCCTGCGGAACACCGCACGACGTCGCGGCGGCGGTGGACGCGCTGTGGCAGGACGTGGTGGCCCGCCTGCCCGAGAGCGACATCACCGAGATCTTCAAGCTGCTGCGCGCCGCGCGCTGAGAGCGCGCCGCGCGCCTCGCGGCCGGCGGACGGCTCAGGCGTCTTCGCCGCGCAGGACGTCGTTGACGTTGTCGACCTGTGGCAGCCGCCACAACCCCTCGAGCAGCGCCTGCGCCCCGTGCGCGCCGAGAACGGGCGTCGCCAGCTCGAGGAACTTCTCCTCGAGCTCGGCGTCCGTCAGCGGGTCGTCGGGGTCGCCCTTGCGCGTGGGTCGGTGGTGCTCGAGCACGCGCCCGTCGCGCAGAGACAACGTCACCGTGGCCGCCCGCTGCATCGGGTATGCCGCGTCCAGCTCCGGATCGACCTCGAGCGCCACGCGCGCGGCCAGCCCGCGGAGGGCGGCGTCCTGCAGGTGCTCGTTGTCGAAGGCGCCGAGGCGCACGCTGCCGAGGTGCAGCGCCGCACTCACGCAGTAGGGCAGGCTGAAACGGGCCTCCAGCGCGTCGGCGGGCTCGCCCAGCCCGGCGACCTCGATGGCCTTGGCGTAGGTCTTCACGCGTACGGCGGCGACCTGCGCGGGGACGATGCCGTGCTCGCGGCGCAGCGCCAGCGCCGCGTCGATGGCGGCGAAGGCGTGACCGCAGGCGCCGTGGTTCTTGGGCGTGATGCGCAGGATGTTGTAGCCGCGGTCGAGATCGGCCGTGGCCGCGCCCCAGTCGGGATGACGCGACATGGCGGCGCCGAAGCCCCGCTCGCCCTCGAGCATGTCGTGGGCGCCGCGCACGCCGGTCTCGGCGGCGAGGGCCGCCAGCACACCCGCCTCGGCGGCGTGGCCCGCGTGCAGCGGCTTGGTCATCGCGCTCGAGCGGAAGGCCTGCTGCAGGCCGGCCGCCATGGTGGTGGCGTGGCCGAGAGCGTCCGCCGTGCGGGTGCGGTCGAGGCCGAGGGCGCACGCCGCCGCCGCGGCCGCCCCCAGCGTGCCTACCGTGCCGGTGGTGTGCCAGTACTCGTAGTGCGACGGCGTGACCGCCACGGCGATGCGCGTCGACACCTCGTAGCCGGCCACCACGGCCCGCAGCAATTCGGCGCCGCTCGTGCCGCGCCCCTGCGCCGTCGCCAGCGCCGCCGCGATGACGGGCGCGCCCGGGTGGTAGAGGCCGTCGCGGTAGATGTCGTCGAACTCCAGGGTGTGCGCGGCGACGCCGTTGATCAGCGCCGCCGTGCGCATGGTGGTGGGCTGCCGCGAAGGCACCAGCATCGCCGCACCGTGGGCCAGGTCTTCGACGAGTGCCATCGCCAGCAGCGTCGCCGGCTGCACGATGCCGCCGGGAATGGTCGCGGCGAACCAGTCGACGATACAGCGCGCAGCGGCGTGCGCCACGGCCTCGGGCAGCGGCTCGGCGCGGGATCTCGCGACGTAGTCGGCAAACGTGTTGATAAGCATCGGCGGGGGTGGAGTCGCGGTGGCGGAGCCTGTAGGCTATCGGTCGCTGGGCCGAGGCGCAGTGTATCGGCAACGGCCCGGACGTGCTATTCCCAACTGCGTGCGCGAGCCATGAACAACGACGATGCCCGGCGCCTGCCTCTAGCGCGCTTCACGGTACTCGACCTCACCCGGGTTCGCTCGGGACCGACGGCGGTCCGTCAGCTCGCCGACTGGGGCGCGAACGTCATCAAGATCGAGGCGCCGGCGAGCGTGGACACGGGCGGCGGGCTCGGCGGCCCGCGCGACGGTCCCGACTTCCAGAACATTCACCGCAACAAACGCGGTGTCACGCTGAACCTCAAGCACCCGGATGGACTGGCGGCCTTCAAGCGGCTGGTGGCCCGCAGCGACGTCGTCGTCGAGAACTACCGTCCCGACGTCAAGCGGCGACTCGGGGTGGACTACGAGGCGCTGCGGGCCGTCAACCCCCGCCTTGTCTACGCCAGCATCTCGGGATTCGGCCAGGACGGGCCGTACAGCCAGCGGCCGGGCTTCGACCAGATCGCGCAGGGCATGGGCGGGCTCATGTCCATCACCGGCCTGCCCGGCCAGGGGCCTGTCCGCGTCGGCATACCGGTCGCGGACCTGTGCGCCGGACTCTACGCGGCGCAGGGCGTGCTGATCGCCCTGCTCGAGCGCGAGGTCTCCGGCGAGGGCCAGTGGGTGCAGACGTCGCTGCTGCAGGCGCAGATCGCCATGCTCGACTTCCAGGCGGCGCGCTGGCTGATCGGCGGGGAGGTGCCGCCGCAGGCGGGCAACAACCATCCGACCAGCATTCCGACCGGGGTCTTTCCCACCCGCGACGGTCACGTCAACATCGCCGCCAGCGGCGACGCCATGTGGGTGCGCCTGTGCCGGGCACTGAACGCCGAGGAACTGCTGCGTGAGCCCGATTTCGCCAGCGACCGCTCGCGCTCGCAGCACCGCGATGCCGTCAACGCCGCCCTCGAGCTTCGCACCCGCGAGCTCACCAGCGCGCGCTGCATCGAGCTGCTGAACGAGGCGGGGGTCCCCTGCGGGCCCATCTACCACATCGACGAGATGTTCGCCGACCCCCAGGTGCGTCACCTCGGCATGGCCCAGCCCGTGGACCACCCGCGGCTCGGCAGCATCGAGGTGGTCGCCCAGCCGTTGGCGCTCAGCCGCAGCGGCGAGCCGGCCTATCACGCCACGCCCGATCGCGGTCAGCACACCGACGAGGTCATGGCGGAGTTCGGCTTCGGCGCCGAGGAGATCGATCGCCTCCGCGACGACGGCGTCATCTGAACCACCCGCCCTGCGCTCAGGAGGCGGGGCCTCGCGCGACTAGCCCGTGCCGCGCTCGCTCGCGAGCCGGCGCTTCAGCTGCGCCAGCAGTCCGCCCGCGGCGATGATCTCCAGCAGGTGCGGCGGCAGCGGATCGCAGCTCAGGCGTTCTCCCCTGGTACGGTTCTCCACGACGCCGGCGCGGGCGTCGACGTGCAGCGCGTCTCCGGTGCGGATGCGGTCCACGTCGGCACACACCAGCGCCGGCAGCCCCAGGTTGAGCGCGTTGCGGTAGAAGATGCGTGCGAACGAGCGCGCCAGCACCGCCCGGATCCCGAGAGCCACCAGGCACTGCGGCGCCTGCTCGCGCGAGGAGCCGACGCCGAGGTTGTCGCCGGCGACGAACACGTCGCCGGGGCGCACCGCCGCAGCGAAACCCGGGTCGACGGACTCCAGGCAGTGCCGCGCGATCTCGCTCGGCGCTTGCATGAGGTAGGCGCTGGGCGCCAGCGCGTCGGTGTCGATGTCGTCGCCGAACACCCAGGCGCGCCCCGTGGTCGCTGCGCGACTCACTGACCGATGAGCTCCCGCGGGTCGGTGATGCGGCCGGCGACGGCGGCGGCGGCCACGGTGTAGGGCGACGCCAGGTAGGTGCGCGAAGTGGGATCGCCCATACGTCCCCGGAAGTTGCGCGAGGAACTGGAGATGCCCACCCGGCCCGGCCCGAGCGCGCCGGGGCCGCGGCCGATGCAGGCACCGCAGGCGCTCGGCAGGAGGCGCGCGCCGGCATCCCGGAGCGCGCCGAGAGTGCCGTCCGCCTCCGCCGCCCCGGCCGCGCGCCGCGAGGCGGGCGCGACCAGCAGCGCCACCGATGCCGCCACGCGCCGCCCGCGCAGGATCCGTGCGGCCATCCTCAGGTCCTCGAGCTTGGCGCCCGTGCAGGCGCCGATATACGCCTGGCTCACCGGGGTGCCGGCGTGACGGGCCACGGGGTCGCTGTTTTCGGGGCTGTGCGGAGCCGCCACCTGCGGCTCGAGGGTGCCGGCGTCGACGTCGACGACGGCCTCGAAGCGGGCGTCCGCGTCGCTGCGCCACGGCGCCGCTTCGGCATCGTCCACCCCGTATTGGCGCAACACGCCCAGGGTATGCTCGTCGGGCGCGACGAGTCCGGTCTTGGCGCCGAGCTCGGCGGACATGTTGGTCAGCACCATGCGTTCCGCCATGGACATCGCCGCCACCGCCTCGCCGCCATACTCGAGCGCCTTGTAGCTGGCGCCGTTGATGCCCAGGCGACGGCACAGCATGAGCATGACGTCTTTTGCCGTCACGCCGTCCCCGAGCCGGCCGCGGATGCGCACCGCGACGCTTCCGGGGACCCTTACCCAGATCTCGCCGGTGGCCAGCACCCCGGCCATTTCGGTGGCGCCGATGCCGATGACGAAGCAGCCGAAAGCGCCGCCTGTGGGCGAGTGCGAGTCGCCGCCGACGACGAACATGCCCGGGCGCAGGTGCCCGCGCTCGGGCAGCACCACGTGGCAGATGCCCTCGGCCTCGTGGAGCTTGCCGACGCCGTTGGCCTGTGCCCATGCGCGCGTCAGCTCCTGTATGGCATCGGCGGCGGCGTCATGCTCGCCGACGAAGTGATCGGTGATGATCACCACGCGTGCGGCGTCCCACACGCCGGCGCCGATCTCCTCGAGCATGGGCGCGATCCGCCGCGGACCGCTGGAGTCGTGCATCATGGCGAGATCGACCCGGCAGGTGACGATCTCCCCGGGCACGACGGCATCGCGCCCGGCGGCGCGGGCGACGAGCTTCTCTGCCAGCGTCATGCCCACGCGAACGCCCGCCTCCACCGCGGTTCGCCCGGCGGCGCGACGGACTTTCCTCGCGCAGCGCTCACGAGGGCCTTGTACACCCTCGCGCGGCTCGCCAGCAAGCCGCGCGCACCGGCTCATCCGGCGTCCGTGTCCGCGGCCCGGGGCGGGCGCAGACCGAGCAGGTAGACGCCTGCGGCCAGGGCCAGGGCCGCCGCTGCGACGAAGGCCACGGTGTAGCTCCCGCTCGCGGCGACGAGCGCGCCGAAGGCCGGCGGCACCAGCACCACCCCCGAGAAGAACACGAACTGGACGCCGCCGGTGGCCTCGCCGACCCTTCCCACGGGCGCGTAACGCGCGAGCTCGGCGAGAAACACGCCGTTCCAGCCGAAGCTGCTGGCGCCGAGGACCAGGCCGAGCACGGCCAGCCCCGCGGCGGGCCAGTGCGGCCGCAGCGCCGACGTCGCCAGCAGGCAGGCGCACGTCAGCGGACCCAGCGCCGCGAGCACGACGCGCGGCGTGAGCCAACGCCCGGCGACCGCGCCCCAGAGGATGCGCCCAACGATACCGCCGGCCTGCACGAAAGCGAACACCACGCCCGACGCCAGCAGCGACATACCGACGTGCTGGTTGAGGAAGACCACGTAGAAGGCGCCCACGCTGACCTGCACGCCCGCGTAGCCGAAGCCGGCGAGCGCGAAACGCCGCAGCACACGATGGGCCCACACCATGCGCAGCGGGCCGAGCAGCTCCTCGGCGGACCACCGACGCGAGTGCGCGCGTGCGGCGTCGAAGCGCGCCCGCAGCGGCTGGATCGCCACCCCCACGCACACCGCGGCGGCGCACACCGCGAGCGCCGCCCCGCGCCAGCCGGTGGCGACCACCAGCAGCGGCACGCACAGGCCCGCCAGGGCACCGCCCACGGGGACCCCGGTCTGCTTCACGGAGAACACGAGGGCACGCCAGCGCGCCGAGGCGAGCCCGATGAGTATGTGGGCGCTCGCCGGGTTGAGCGTGCCGTAGGACAGGCCCAGGCCGAGCGCGGCGATCGCGGCCGCGGCGGGCGTCGACACGGTGAGCACGAGCATGCCGGACGCGGTCAGAGCCATGGCCGCCTGACTCACCCGCACGGGGCCGAAGCGGTCGATCAAACCGCCGGCGAGGGTGCCGGAGATCATGGCGAACACATAGGTGATGGCAGTGAACACGCCGATGGCGGTCGCATCGACGCCGATGTCGGCGGCCGCCGCGGGCGCGAACACGGCCACGGTGAAGATCGCCATGCTGGCGACGGTGAGCACCGCCAGCATGGCGGCGGTCGGCATCAGCAGCGCGCGATTCATGCGTCGATGGTATAGGCTTCCTTAGCCGTGCGTGAGGGGCAATAATGCCCGCGTCCCCATGAGAGCCTCCGCCGCCACAGCGACACCGTGCGTCGCGCCCGCCGGGTGCGCGACCGCCGGGCGCGTGCGGGGCGGCACGGGCCGCCGCCCGTGAGGCTGTGGCACGCGCTCTTCGGTGCGCAAAGGCGGATCCGGATTCTCAACCGGGACGCCGCGGGGATCATCGCGGCGGACCGCGCCGCGTACGCGCCGCCGCATCTCGCCGCCATCGCCGCCCATGTGGCCAAGACGCTCACCGAGTCCCGCCAGGCGATCGCCCGCGATACGGCCCGTCGCGCGCTGGTGCTCGGCCAGCTGCGCCAGCTGCACCGTGAGGCAAGACGGGCCCACGACCAGGTCAGGCTCTCCGCCATCACGCTGGTGATCATCTATCTCGAGTCCGAGCCGCACGGCGACGCCTGTCGGCCGGCACGACAGGCTATCGAGGACTTCATGAACGAATGGGGTGAGCGCGAGGGCGCCCAGTCGCAGCTCGATGCCTGACACGGGGTTGGCGAAAGCCACGTCACCGGGACCTCGGCGGCCGGTCCCTGCGCGACCCGCCCCGAGCGGCGCGCCTCAAGTGGCGCGCGCAGCGATCAGCATCACGCCGGGCACCACCAGCATGATCGCCAGCAGCACCCGGCCGTTGATGACCTCCCGGCGGAAGAACCACAGCCCGAGGATGAGGCTGAACAGCGGCGAGCAGGCGACGATGGGCACGACCTCGACCACCTGGCCGTGCTTGAGTGCGGTGTTGAGGGAGAACACGGACAGCCCGTTGACGACGCCGGCGAGCGCGAACCAGCCGGAGCCGGGCGTGAGCCCCAGGCGACGCACGCCGGCACCGCGGCGATGGGCGTTGACCAGCGCCAGCAGCAGCGACACCGTGTAGCCGACGAGACCGGCGAAGAACGGGCTCGGCAGCGCTTCCAAACCCATCTTGGAGAAGACGTTGGCGAGCGCCCGGATGAGCGCGGCGCCCACGGGCAGCAGCAGCGCCCACAGGGGCCAGTGTGCGCTCGTGCGCCCCCGCGACGAGATCACCATGACCCCGGCGACAATGCTCACGGTGCCCACCACGATCGGCATCGTCAGCCGCTCGCCCAGCACCGCGACACCGAGGCCGGCGGCAAAGAACGGCGCCGTGGACGCCAGCGTGCTCGAGAGCGTCGGCCCGAGATGACGCGTGCCGGCGACGGCGAGATTGGCGGACAGGAACGGACGGAACAAACCCACCGTGGCGAAGATCAGCACCGCCGGCACGAGCCAGAAGTGCGCCTGCACGAACAGCGGCGACAGCAGCCAGTACATGGCCGCCGACGCGCCGATGGTGATCAGCGTTCCGGACTGGGGGTCCAGATGGCGCAGGCCCAGGTTGATCAGCTGTGCGCCGAGCGCGAACAGCAGCGCCGAGTTGAACGCCAGCGCGACCGCCAGCGTCGGCGGTGACAGGGACCCGTCCACGACGAGACGTGTCTAAGACGGGGCGCGCGCGCCGCGCAACGCCGTGCCGGGTGCGTCCACGCCGCCGCCTTCAGCCCGGGGAGCGCGCGATCAGCTGCCGCGCGATGATGATGCGCTGCAGCTCGTTGGTGCCCTCGCCGATGGCGAGCAGTGGGGCGTCGCGGTAATAACGCTCGATGTTGAACTCCGTCGAGTAGCCGTAGGCACCGTGGATCCGCATCGCCTCGAGGCTGTTGCTGAGCGCGGCCTCAGTGGCGAACAGCTTGGCCATGCCCGCCTCCATGTCGCATCGCTCGCCGGTGTCGTAGGCGCGGGCCGCGGACTCCACCAGGAGCCGCCCCGCTTCCACCCGCGTCGCCATGTCGGCCAGCTTGAACTGAATCGCCTGGTGCTCACAGATCGGTTTGCCGAAGGTCTTACGCACCCGGGCGTAAGCCACGGCCTCCTCGAGACAGGCGCGCGCGAGGCCCACGCCGCGCGCGGCGACGTTGATGCGGCCGAGCTCGAGGCCGCTCAGAATCTGCTGCAGCCCGCGCCCTTCGCGCTCGCCGATCAGGTTGTCGTGCGGGACGCGGCAATCCTCGAAGCGCAGCTGCGCGGTGTCGATGCCGCGGTAGCCGAGCTTGCCCAGCTTGCGCTCGACGACGAAGCCCTCGCCCTTCTCGATCAGGAGCAGGCTCATGCCCCGGTGCGGCGGTCGCGCTGCCGTGTCGGTCTTCACCAGCACCGCGAGCACGTGCCCCTCGGCGCTGTTCGTGATCCAGGTCTTGGCGCCGTTGACGACGTAGGCGTCCCCGCGGCGCTCGGCGCGCGTGCGGATCGCCTGCAGGTCCGTGCCGCAGTCGGGCTCGGTCAGGGCGATGCCGCCGCGCAGCTCGCCGCTGGCGAAGCGCGGCAGGTAGCGCTGCTTCTGTGCCTCGCTGCCGAAGCGCTCCACCGCCGCCGCCATGATCAGGTGCGAGTTGAACACGCCCGGCACGGACATCCACACGGCCGACATGCGCTCGACGATCTGCGCGTAGGTCGATGCGGACAGGCCCAGACC
>JABAOH010071439.1_pt2 | contig 69878 bp, 74 predicted proteins | sample 7062181 | NCBI WGS metagenome assembly JABAOH01 (sample SAMN14538630, study PRJNA623070) | marine sediment metagenome | biome: marine biome [ENVO:00000428]; feature: marine pelagic biome [ENVO:01000023]; material: deep marine sediment [ENVO:00002113]; isolation source: pool of 5 deep marine... | reverse complement strand
AGGAATAGGTCACCCGAAAAGCGTCCCTCCACCCAGAGCGGGCCAACGTGTAGTGGCTGCGAAGCAGTCCCTGGTTCATGGGTCATCGCCCCCACCGGCAAGGATGGCACGCTCAGCAGGACGATCACACTGACGAGGATCGCCAGCTGCCTTCTCCCGGATAATTGCATGGTCCTCCTCCTGGTGCCTGGGGTCCCTCGCAGGTGGCTGCCCCCGGCCCCTGGACACCCCGGTGAGCGTCCATCAGGGTGCGGTACCCCTTGCCTCAAACCGGATCGAGTGACAGAGGCAGCGCTGTCAGGCCCGCTTTGGACCTACGTATCCAAGTATTCGCAGGTAGACGTTTGAGAGACTGAAAGACGAGGCGGCGCGGTCTTTACGCGCGCGGCGGGGGGAAAGGAGGGCGAAGCGAAATACCTTCGTACAAGGAAGTCTGCTCTGTGTCGAGGGAAGATGCGAGGCGGAGCGTGTTAGAGCCGAAGAGATCTTCGCATGGAAGGACAGAGATGTCGCAAGCTTGATTGGTGTAGGTGAGTGTCAATGGCGGACCAGCGCTATGATGGGTATCGTTCAGATCGGTGATGAGACACAATCCGAGGCCCGCGAGGAAACCCCAAATCACAAGGTATACGGTCCATCTACGTGCCAAGACCCACTCCTTATCACCTCTTTTATCGTTTATTTCTCAGGTTTGTCAAGCCATAGCCAGGCGATTTGGAGTTCACATATTGCGCTCTTGGAGTGAGCTTATTCGAGTGGACTGCTCCCGTCTCGTATCGGTCACCCGAGGTGCCGTCCGAATCGCCAGAGACCCATGGCAAAAATCCCAAGACCGAGAATTCCCATTGCCAATGCCTGAGGCCAGAGCACCTCGATCCCAACCCCTTTGAGAAAAATTGCGAGACCGATCTCCGTATAGTAGGTCAGGGGGCTGAGGTAGGAGAGGAGCTGGATGGATTTTGGCATGCTCTCCACGGGTACCATGGTGCCTGAGATGACCATGATGGGAAAGATGGAGAAAAAGGCGAGAAGAAGCGCCTGCTGGAGGTTCTCGGCGACCGTTCCCAAGAAGAGCCCCCAGCCCATGCTGCTGAAGAGGAACAGAGCGGAGAGCGCGAAGAAGAGAGGGAGGCTTCCCTGGATGGGGACCTGGAACCACCACGGGAGCCATAGGGCGAGGGCCAAGCTCGCCAGGCTCACCACAAACGTTGGGGCGACTTTTGCCACCATCAGCTCCCAGGGTCGAAAAGGCATGACCAGAAGCTGCTCGATGGTCCCTGCTTCCTTTTCCCAGGCCACGGCGGCGGCCGGGTGGATCGTAGCGATCATCATCACCCCCAGGACCAGCATCGAGATGAGGACGAAATGGACACTTTTGAGGTCCGGATTGTACCAGGCCCGTCGCTGGTTTCGAATGCCGGGCAGGGGCCCGGGATCCCTTATAGCCTTGCGGATCCGGGCGACCTGGATGTCGCGGGAGTATCCCTGAACGATCCTCTGGGCGTAGCCCAAGGCGATTAGGGCCGTATTGGAATTAGAGCCATCCAAAAGGAGCTGGACGGGGGCCTGAAGTCCCTGTCCCAGCCGACGAGAGAAGTCAGGTGGGATGGCAATTCCGAGATCGGCTCGTCCCGCCTCCAGAAGGCCATCCATCTCCTCCCTCGTCCGTATTCGGTGAGTGACATCGAAATATTCCGTCTGGGCGAACCGGCTGATCAGCTCCCGGCTTTCAAAAGAGCCGTCCAGGTCTTGAAGCGCCAACGAGAGGTGCGTCACATCGTAGGTGATGGCATAGGCGCAGAGGGCGATCTCTATCGCGATGGTCCAGACGACGAGGATTACGAGGGGCCGGTAACGGAAAAATTGGATGAACTCTTTTTTGATGAGGGCCAAAGGCTTTATCATGCCTCACCCGATCTTCTTCTTAAATCCTATGGATGCAAAACCCAGCACGGCCAAAGCATAGAGTAGGAGGAGGATGGCATTAAACCACAGGGACGTAAGCCCGATCCCCTTGAGGGCGATACCCCGTGCGATCTCGTTGAAGTAGCGGGCGGGGAAGAGGTAGGTAGAAAACTGGAAAAAAGCCGGCATGCTGGCGATGGGCCAGAGGAACCCGGAGAAGAGGAAGGCGGGCATCAGCGTCAGGACGATGGCCAAGAGGACGGCCACCACCTGGCTCCTTGTGATAATAGAGACCAGAAGGCCGATCCCCACCGTGCAAATCACGTAGAGGATGGAAAGAAGGAGCAGCAGCCAAAGGCTTCCCCGGACGGGGACCCGGAACCAGAAGAGCCCCACACCCAAAAGGAGCACCATCTCCAGAAAGGCGATTCCGGCGTACGGCAGCATCTTCCCTCCGATGAATTCCCACGATTTCACCGGCGAGGTGAAGATCTGCTGGATGGAGCCTCGCTCTTTCTCCCGGACCACCGCTAACGCCGTGAGCATCGGCGGGAAGGCCATGAGGATAACGGCAAAGAGGCCCGGAATGATGTAGTTGGCGCTCTGAAGCTCGGGATTGTACCGGACGCGGGGCTCGGCCTTGACGGCTGGCTCTGTCTTATGGACCCCAAAGCGCTGGGCGATGTGGTGCGATTGGATGCGCGCGTTCTGGGCCTCGTCGATGGCCGCAACATAGTTCAAGGCGACGATGGCCGTGTTGGAGAATGAGCCGTCCACCAACGTCTGGACTTCCGACGGGAGTCCCTGCCCAAGGCGTTTGGAAAACTCCGGAGGAATGATGAGAGCCATCCGGACCGTCCCCCGATCGAGGAGGCGATCAATCTCCTGTGGATTCTGGGCAGCAGTCTGGAGCCTGAAGTAACCCGACTCGAGGAAGCCAGCTATGTACTCCCGACTCTCAGCGCTTCGATCGAAGTCCAGGACCGCCAGAGGGATCTCTTTGACGTCCAAGGTGATGGCATAGGCGAAGAGGAACATCATGATCACGGGGAGGACGATGGCGATGCCGAGTGTGATCGGGTCCCGGAGGATCTCTCGGGTCTCTTTTTTTGCGACGGCCATGATCCGGCTATGCATGAGCTTCCCTCCTCCCTTGCTCCTCCATCTCGATGAAGGTGACGAAGATATCTTCTAGGGAGAAGGGGATCAATTCCAAGTGATCGACCGCGAGCCCTCCCGCCTTGAGAGTCTCTCGGATTAAGGGCTCGGCGAGGACGGCATCTTCCACCAAGATGTGGATTCGGCGGCCGAAGAAGCTCGCCCCGCTCAGGGTGGGCTGTGTGCGGAGGAGGCGGAGCGCTGTGAAGGGGTCGCGGCACTCCAGGTCCAGCATCACGCCAGCCCGCATGCGATCCTTGAGAGCCTGGGGACTCCCCACCGCGATCAGGCGCCCGTGGTAGATGAACCCCAGGCGGTGACAGTTCTCCGCCTCGTCCATGTAGTGAGTGGTCACGAACACCGTGACCCCCGCCGCGGCCAGGCTCCCAATCAGATCCCAGAATTCGCGTCGTGAAAGAGGATCCACCCCCGCCGTCGGTTCGTCCAGGAAGATGATCTCCGGCTCATGGAGGATGGCGCACCCCAAAGCCAAGCGCTGCTTGACGCCCCCCGACAGCTCCCCAGCCAGTCGCCGCTCCTCCCCCCTGAGGCCGGCCATCTCCACGACCCAGGCCGTCCGCTCGGCGAGGCGGCGGGGTGGAAGGCCATAGCCTCCTCCAAAAAAGGCGAGATTTTCTTCCACGGTCAGATCGTTATACAGGGAGAAGCGTTGAGACATATACCCGATCCGGGGCTTGATGTGGTGGCCTTGGCGGAAGACATCGTGGCCTAGCACCTCGCCGCGCCCCGCGGATGGGGCGAGCAGGCCACAGAGCATCCGGATCGTCGTCGTCTTGCCCGACCCGTTGGGCCCAAGGAACCCGAACACCTCCCCCCGGTTCACCGACAGGGAGACATGATCCACGGCGGTGAAGTCCCCGAATGTCTTGGTGAGCCCATCCAAACGGACGACGGCCCCATCGGTGCTCGCCCTCGCCTGGCGAAGCGGCACTTCGCGCGGGCTCCCCGGGAAGCTCTCCGCGGCCGCGGCCTTGCTGACGACCGAGACGAAGACATCCTCCATCGTCAAAGAGACCCGTCTCAAGCGCAGGTCCTCGACGTCGCCGCCCTCCGAGAGGCGCCGGAGCTCAGCGGCCAGGTCAAGCCCCTTAGGTGCCAGGATGTGGAGATGGTCTCCGGTGCGATGTGTCCGGATGGGGAACTCGGCCTTCGCGAGAAGCTCTTGCCCGCCCGTAAAGGCCCCTGCCCTCAGCTCCCACGCTTCTTCCTCGATCTCTTTCCTGAGGGTGTCGGGTGTCTCGCACCGGAGAATCCTTCCCCGGTGCATGAGGGCCACCCGGTGGCACCGTTCTGCCTCGTCCATGTACGGCGTAGCCACGACGAGTGTGAGGCCGCGCCCGACCAGCTCGTAGAGGATCTCCCACAGCTGGCGGCGGGAGACGGGGTCCACGCCGGTGGTCGGCTCGTCCAGAAGGAGGACCTCGGGTTCGTGGATCAGGGTGCTGCAGAGGTGGAGCTTCTTCTGCATCCCGCCAGAGAGACGTGCGGCTAGCCGCGTGCGGAACGGGCCCAGGCGGCTCCAGATCAGCAACTGCTCGTTGCGTTGCTCTCGATCCTTGACCGGTACCCGGTAGAGGTCGGCGAAGAAATCCAGGTTCTCCTCAACGGTGAGGCTCCCGTAGAGGGTGAAATCCTGTGAGACGTAGCCGATCCGGCGCCTGATGACTTCAATTTCACGGACCGTGTCGAACCCTAAGACCGTGGCGCGACCGGCGGTGGGATCCAAGAGGCCGGTGAGAAGTTGGATCAGGGTTGTCTTGCCGGCGCCATTTGGGCCAATGACGCCGAAGATCTCTCCCTGTTCCACGGCCAAGTCCACATCGAGCACGGCCGGTGTCGCCTTGAAATGCTTTGTCAGGCCCTGCGCCCTGATGACCTCCATTCCTGGTTCCTAGTCCAGGCCATCTCCCCAAGAGGCCTCCGGCTTCCATCGGATGCGGGCGTCCGCTGGCATCCCGGGCTTGAGGAGGCCCTCGGGATTCGTGATGGCTAATTTCACGGCGAAGACCAACTTCACCCGCTCGTCCTTCATATGGATGTCCCGGGGAGTAAACTCGGCCTGCTGTGAGACCTCGGAGACCTTTGCCTCAAAGAACCGTTTTGGAAAGGCATCCACGTACACACGGCAAGGGTCCCCGAGCTTCACCTTGCCGATGTCTCGCTCGGGAACATAGACCTTCACGTGGAGATTCAACAGATCCACAAAGGTGACGAGGGGAGTCCCGGCGGCCACTACCTCGCCCTTCTCAACGAGCTTTCGAAGGACCGTCCCGGCGAAGGGCGCCATGACCCGGGTGTCCGCGACATTGGCCTGGGCGAGCGCGCGGCCTGCCTCGGCTGATTGAATTCGGGCTTGTGCTACCTCGATCTCCCTCCCGTCGGCCTTCTCGGCCGCCCTGGCGGCGTCAAACGCGGCTCTGGCCTGATCCACGACCTGCGGGGCGATCGCCCCGTCGGCGAGGAGCTCCCGGTAACGGAGATAGTCATGCTCAGCTTGCTCCCGGTTCGCTGCTGCCTGGAGGAGGCGGGCCCGGGCCGTACCGAGCTGCTCTCGTGCCATGTGGAGGTCGTGCTCCGCCTGCTGAAGCTGCGCCGCTGCTTGCTCGGAAGAAAGCTCGGCGATGAGCTGGCCGGCTTCGAGAGCCTGCCCCTCCCGAATGGGCAAATGGGCGATTCGCCCACCCAGCTTCGTCCCCACCGCCGCCTGATCCCCCTCGATCCGGCCGCTCGCCTCGAGGATGCCGGGGTCGGGATCGTCCGACGAAGAAAGGTGGATCCAAACGCCGAGGGCGGAAACGATCAGAAGGCCCAAGGTGACCAGTGCTAGGTGTTTTCTCGTGGACCACTCTCTCACTCGGGGCTTCTCCATGGGCCTCGTCTAGACCCGTGTCCCTGAAGATAGCTCAAAGCTTCCCCGGCAGGGTCTCTCCCTTTCACGACCCGCGTCGTCATTCGACGACGAGCTTTCCACGGAGCATCCCCATCTGGCACACGAACTCGTACTCGCCCGACTTATGCGGGAGGAGTTCAAGGGACACCTCTTCTCCCGGAGGAAGCTTTGCACTTTTGTTGAAGTCACCAAAGATGACCATCTCGGAGCAAGCCGCCGTCTCCTGCCTCAGGAATGTCAGCTTGACCGGCTTCCCTGCTTTGACGACGATCACGTCCGGCGTGTAGCCCCCTTTCACGAGGACCTTGACCCCCTGGACGCCCCCTATTGCTTCGGCCCGGACGCCCTTCTTCTCCGAGAACCAGAAGTACCAGGCGATAAGGACCGAAAGGCCCAGGCCAACGAGGGTCACCATGATCTGAGTGATGTCCATAACTCAACCTCCTGTAGGGAGGAACCGACGTAGACGGTTAGCATTTGTGACGACGGTGACCGAGCTAAAGGCCATGGCGGCCCCGGCGATCAACGGGGAGAGGAGGAGACCAAAGAACGGATACAGGAGGCCTGCGGCGACAGGAATGCCCAGTGTGTTGTAGATGAAGGCCCCGAAAAGGTTTTGCTTGATGTTCCGCATGGTGGCCTTCGAGACCTCAATGGCCGTGACGACTCCCTTGAGACTTCCCTTGATGAGGGTGATATCCGAGGCCTCAATGGCGACATCGGTCCCGGTCCCGATGGCAAACCCCACATCGGCCTGGGCAAGGGCGGGGGCGTCATTGATGCCATCCCCAACCATCCCGACCTTTTTTCCTTCGGCCTGTAACAGGTGTACTTGATGGGCCTTATCCTCGGGGAGGACCTCTGCCATGACCCGGACGATCCCAACCTGCCGAGCGATCGCCTGAGCGGTCCGGCGGTTGTCGCCCGTAATCATCACCACCTCAAGATCGAGCGCCTTCAGGGCCTGGATGGCCTGCGAGGAATCCTCCTTCACCGTGTCAGCCACGGCGATCAGGCCTGCCGCCTTCCCATCCACTGCGGCGTACATGGGGGTCTTTCCCTCATCGGCGAGCCGCTTGGCCTGTTCCTCCAGGCCCCCCAGCTCCACTTGCTCACTTTGCATCATCTTGAAATTGCCGAGGACGACGCGATGTCCATCAACCGTGGCGATAACGCCGTGGCCGGGCACCGCCTGAAAATCCTGGGGATCGGAAAGCGGCACCTCGCGGGCCTTAGCCCCTTCGACAATCGCTGCCGCCAGCGGATGCTCCGAGGTCCGCTCCACCGAGGCTGCCAAGCGCAACAGCTCGCGTTCAGACTCGTTCAGGGTTAAGGGTTCAGGGTTCAGGTTGGGTGAACTGTGAACGGTGAACTGTGAACCCGGAACGACCACATCGGTGAGCTCCGGTGTGCCCTTCGTGATCGTCCCCGTCTTGTCTAGCACGATGGCGTCCAGGGCCTGGGCGGTCTGGAGGGCCTCCCCCCCCCGGATTAGGATGCCCTGCTCTGCTCCCTTCCCGACCCCGACCATCAGCGATATCGGCGTCGCCAGCCCTAAGGCGCACGGACACGCAATGATCAAGACGGTTACTGCCGTGACTAGCGCAAAAATCAGACGGGGCTCTGGCCCGAAGTCAAACCACGCAACGAACGTCAAGACGGCGATGATCATCACGGCGGGGACGAAATAACCGGAGACAACATCGACCAGGCGCTGGATGGGGGCCTTGGACCCCTGGGCCTCTTCGACCATCCGGACAATCTGAGCGAGGGCTGTGTCCTTTCCCACCTTGGTCGCCTCGAATCTAAAGCTTCCCGTCTTGTTGAGTGTGGCCCCGATGACTTCGCTTCCGACCTTCTTCTCCACCGGCAACGATTCCCCCGTGAGCATCGACTCGTCCACTGCGGACGACCCTTCGACCACGGCGCCGTCCACGGGGATCTTCTCGCCGGGCCGGACGAGGACGACATCCCCGACCAAGACTTCCTCCACAGGGATATCCTGCTCCTTTCCCTCCCGGATGACCCGCGCCGTCTTGGCCTGAAGCCCCATCAACTTTTTGATGGCCTCTGATGTCTTGCCCTTCGCACGTAGCTCCAATGCCTGACCCAGCACGACGAGTGCGATGACGACGGCGACCACATCGTAGAAGGGCTCCGCCGTCCCCTCGGGGAACAGGGCAGGGAACAGGATGGCGACGCTCGAGTAAAGCCACGCCGCACCGGTGCCAAGGGCGATCAGGGTGTTCATATCCGCCGAGCGGTGCCGGAATGCTGACGAGGCCCCCCGGAAGAAATGGCCACCCGACCAGAGCAGGACTGGAAGGGTCAGGACTCCCGTGACACCCCAGATAACGCGGAGCGTCCCTCGTGAAAGCGTTCTGAGGAACGGAATAAACTCCGGATAGGCGGTCACCATGACCGGCACGGCAATGACGGCAGCGAACACAAACTTGCGGAAAAGAGATTGGTATTCCTGTTCTCTCGCATGGGCTTCCTTATCCGGGGCTTCTTCGCTGGGAGCCGGAGCCGCCTTGTAGCCGGTGGCCTCGACTGCCTCCTTGATCGCCTCCAGATCCGTTTTCTCGGGGAGGTACTCGACTGATGCCTCGTTTGTCCCCAGATTGACGGAGGCTTTGAGGACGCCCGTAGTGCTCCTAAGACCTTTCTCGATTGTGGTGACGCACGAGGCGCAAGACATCCCCTTGATGCCGATTCGGGCGGTGGCAGCCCCCGTTCGGTAGCCGGCACTTTTGACGGCCCGGGCCAGATCTTCCAGGTCTGCTAGAGCAGGATCATATGTGACAAAGGCGCGGCCCTGGTCCAGGTTGACGGTCGCCTTAGTCACTCCTGCCGTCTCTCGCAGGGCTTTCTCCACAGTGGCAACGCACTTGTTGCAGGTCATCCCGAGGATCGGAAGCTCGATCCGTACCAGTCCCGGCACTTCGGGCCTCGCGCCCGTCGTCGCTGAGCCTACCTTCCGAGTCTCCGCGGCGCCGTAGCGCCCGGGGTCGGCCTCGAACTTTGCCACGCAGGCTTCCGAACAGAAATAGAAAGAGCGCCCACCGATCTGGCGGACGACCGCTGCGTCTTTCTCTTCTATCTGCATTCCACATACCGGATCCTTGACCATGCCGACCCCCTTAAAGTTGCATCCTGACGGGTGAACGTGCCTCATGGAGAAACCTTCGCCATTCTCCGCGGCGAGGAAAGAACATGGGAACGCGACGACGGTAGACCACGTATTCCTCACCGAACTGCTCGATCATCTGGGCCTCCTCACGCTTCGCCAAGCGGTAGTACGCGTAGACGATCGCCGGGAACAAGATCACCGTGGGGATGGTCGGCCAGTGGATGAGCTGGCCGAAGACGGCCAGGAAAATGCCCGTGTACTGCGGATGCCGGACCACGCCATAGAGTCGGACGGTGGCCAGATGTCCCTGGCGGCTCGCGTGGTACACCTCGCGCCATCCCTCGATCAGTATTGAGATTCCTAAGAAGACGAGAGCGTAACCGACCACCATCTCGACCATCGCGCCGAGATCACCCCATCCGAACAGCGCCGCCCACAGATGGCCGCTCTGGTGGAGCCAGGGAATGTCGAAGCCCAGGAATCCACTCAAGACATAGATGGTGAGCGGGAAGCCGTACATCTCGGCGTAGAGGGCAATGATAAAGGCCTGGACGAGCCCCGCCCGGCTCCATTCCCTCCACCCTTTGGGCGCTGCGTAGCGATAGAGGAGCCACGAGGCGACCACCACCATGATGACCGTCAGTTCCCAATACCCGATGTTCGATCCTGGGTCCATGAATTCCATCTCCCTTCAGGGGCCGATCTGCTGGTTGCCGCTCCTGGGCCGTCTTCGACAGTGCGTCTGCCTGTTAGGCCCAGCGACGGTGGAAGTAGTTGTAGCTCGGCACGAAGATCAGCGCTGTGTAGAGCGCGTAGAGGATGATCTCTACTAGGCCCAGGAGATACGACCCCCATGTGATGCCCTGAAAGCCGGGAAGCAGGGTCTCCCAGACCGCCACCATGGACATGGACGGAAAGGCCAGATCCCACAGAATGCACACGGTGAACGTTACGATCCCGAAAAGGCTCAGGGTCGAAGCTACTTCCCTAAAGCTCAAGGTTTTCATGGTCCATGCCTTTTCTCTGGTGTTGAATGGCGGTGTGTTCGTCTTTCACCAAGGGAGACGGATAACCCTCAAGATTCTTACACCACTTTCGATAAGACTATAGAATTAAGTGCTTCCCTGGATCTTGGATGGCCTAGAAGCCTTGGGGTCGTGCCTGATCCGTAGGTCGCCATCAATGCTCTGAGCGGCCTAATCCGCATGGGGCCTTCTCCTGGCGACACGTGCAGTCCAAGCACCCATGTTCCGTGCAGACCCCGCAGGTGACCTGGAGCGCTTCGCGTAGTGCCCGCCGGGCCCGGTGGAGCCGCACCGAGGCATTATTGGGCGTAATACCAAGCTCGCTCGCGACCCCCTCGAGCGGGTCGTCCTGAAGCTCCACTCGCAACAATATCTCACGGTACTCAGGTTTCAGAGCCTCGGCCACTTCTGTCACACAGCCGCACACCTCGCGGAGTAGCTCCTCCTCACCAATCTCAGTTTTCGTTTCAGCTTCGCGAGCTAGATGTTCCTCCAGGCGAGAGTGGGCTGTCCGCCGCCGATAATGGTCGACGAGCAGGTTACGGAGCAACTGGTAAAACCACGGCACAACCTTTTCCTCGTTGCGAATGGTCCCAGCCTCGGCGAACGCTTTCAGATAGGCTGTTTGCAGCAAGTCTTCAGCGTCGGCCCGGCTGCCCAGACGCCGCTCTAGAAAGTTTAAAAATCGGGTCTTACTTTGAACTAGGAGGTCAATGCGCTCTGTGATTGCCTTGCTACCCATAGTCCATCCCTTCACGCGTATATTCACCTCAGGGGTTGTGTGCTCCGGGACCAAGGGATGCGCGTATCCTTCGATCCCGTCTTTCTAGCGCGCTTCCTCGATCATCCGGACAGTATCCTGCTCGACCCCCTCCGCCTCGGTCTTCAGTTCTTCTCGATGCGGGAAGACAGACAGCAAAAAGGTGGGCTTGATCATCCCGATCTTGATCTTTCCTTCCTGTTCGAAGACGGAGATCCGGCAGGGTAGCGCCAGATTGACCGGCATGTGAGCTGTCAAAACGCGGCTTGCCCGGTGGGGATTGCAGACCTCCAGGATCCGGACGCGGTTGGGAAATTCAATCCCCTTTTCTTTCAGCGTCTTTTGCACATCGTGAATATGAAGAACCCCATACTTATTTCGCTTCACCGCCTCCTCTAGGTCCTTGACCGCGGTCTCGAAGTCCTTCTGCGTTTCGGTAATGTACAGCATTAGTGTGTCTCCTTTTGTGAGCGGCTACATCAGATCGCTCTTCATGGACTCGAACTGCTCCTTGGTGATCTCGCCGCTGGCGTATCGTTTCTTCAGGATATCGAGGGACGTCTCAGATGAGCCCGGCTGCCTCGATCTCGCCTCACCCATCAGCCAACGGACGATGAGAACCGCGCCGGCGATGATCAGGATCCAAAAGAGCAACATCAACATCCAATGGAAGACCCCAAAGCCCGATCCCCACATCCATCCTCCTGGCATCATGGAATTTCCCTCCTCGTGCTTTTGTCCTGGCACTAATTAGCGCAGTGTCTTCAGATAGGCGATGACGTCGTTCAAGTCATCCTCTGTCATCTGCCACCGGGGCATGGTCCAATCCAGTGATTTGCCGGCGGGATTGACTCCTTCCGTAGTGGCTCGTTTGATTAACGAGTCCGTGTACACTGGATGGGTTTTTTCTTCCTTGCCATGGACATGGGCTTCTTTATCGGTGAGTGCCGCATATCGGATATTAGTGGGGATCGCCGTCCCCATCATCACCGGCACGCCCCCTCGGCCATCGACCCCATGGCAGCTCACGCATCCGCCTCCGTGCATCGCGAGCCACATCGGCCCGCCTTCGAAACGAATAGGTCCCATCCGCTCGCTGACTCCCGTGTAATAGATCCGCTCCCCATTGGATTCATAACGAGTCTTCAGGGGGAGCCCACCCGGACCACCCATCATCCCCCATCTGCCAGGACCCCAAATCCAAGGACTGAACCCTCCGCCGAGGAATGAGAGGCCTAAGACCCCAGTAAGCATGAGGATGGTCCCTAAAATTATCGACTTGTTCATCTCATGACCTTTCTCGTCCTATCCTGTTAAGAGAGGCGGCCGATGGGTCCCTCCTTCCAACCTACTTGCCCGCGGCCTTGGCCCTTTCCTTCAACGCTTCGCCATGTTTTGTCAGAATCTCGCCCATCCGCTCCAGCATCTCTTGCTGCATTTGCTGCTGGCGCTCGGGCGTCATCTGGCCCATAGCCCCCCCGTGTTTCACCATCATGTCGCCCATGAGGCTCATGATCTCGCCGTGAATAGCCATCATGGTTCCCATGATCTCCGGGGAACCCATCATCGGACCCATCATGCCCATGCCACGGCCCATCGGACCCATCATGCCGGGCCCCGCTGGGCCCATCATTCCCGTGCCAGGACCCATCATCCCCCGGTCCCCGTTCGGCCCCATCGTGCCTGGTCCCATCTGACCCTGCCGACCACCCATCTGGCCCTGCCCCATCATCTGCTGGCCCGCACAGGGATTTTGCGGTGACTGTTGTGCAAAGGTGTACCCGACTAAGCTGAGCACAAGAGTTAACGCCAAAATTGCCATCAGTCCTTTTCGCATTACATTCTCCTTCCTTCAAAGACGTGCCCTCTCAGGCACGTGATGCGTCTAATGTTAAGGCCTTCACTTTCTAGATTCGCTCTCCCAATTTCTGAAGGAGAAGTGGAGGAGAATTTAACCGCGGGGAGGTGGGAAAGGGGGTGCGAGCGACACGCCCTCGTAGAAGCTCTTCTGGTCGCTGCTTACGGAAGAAGCGAGCGGGAACCTGTGAGAACCGGATTGGTCCTCGCACGAGACCGCAGAGGCTTCGCAGAATTCAATGGTGTAAGTCACCGTGGACACGGTTCCCGTACCGTGATGTTTGTCCTTCAGGTCGGTGATGAGACACAACCCAAGGCCTGCCACGAAACCGAAAGCTACAAGGTATACAGTCAATCTGCGTAGCAACTTCTACTCCCTTATTTCACTGGGCTGGTGGCTGCACATCGGCCGTGATAATCACCTCGACTTCCGCCTCGTCGGGGTCGTTGGAGGCGATGTAAATGTGGCGCTGTACACGTCCACTGTCGGGATGCGCTCCAGAGTCGTACTGGATAAGCAGCTTGCCTTCACCGCCGGGGGGGATAACCTCGGGCTGGATCTGGGCGGTGGTACAGCCACAGGATGTCGTGACCGCTTCGATTTTGAGATCGCTGTTGCCTGCGTTTTGCATCGCAATTTCCGTTGCGACCACCTTACCTTGCTTGATCTGACCGAAATCATGATGCGCAGCCGCAACGGCGATATCAGGCTGTGGGCTGCCGCATGCGGCGAGTACAAAGAGCGCGAGCGTCACGACCCCGCCGATCAGCCAAACATTTCTCATGCTGCCTCCTTATGAAACACTCGACCCTGTTCCCTAATGCATATCACGCGGGCTTCGAAGTCCGTAAGGTCGCTCACACACTCCCTGCTGGAATGACCACCCATAACATTACGGCGCCCAGGCCGATCATAATTAGACCGAACCAGAGTCGAAAGCTCAACGCGTGCTCCCGTTCCCAGGCCGCCCACTTCTTGGCTGTGACCCGGTTGCCTGCTGCGAGCAGGATGATCACCAGGGGGAGGACGTAGAGAGCGTTGTAAAGCGTCAGGTAGGCTAATCCCCAGTTGAGCGTCGTCTTGGCGTTCAAGAGCGTGATGATGCTTATGTATATCCCCCCAGAGCAAGGAAAGGTGCATAACCCAACGATGAACCCCACCCCTATGGTTGCCGGTACCGTGGCCACCTTCAGAAGCTTGTTAACCTTCGCATGGGCTACGGCCGGCATGTGCAGCTTGATGGGAAAATGGGGCCAGCGGTACTCGATCAGGTTCAGCATCCCTAGACCAATCAAAAGATAACTGCCGACACGAGCAACGAAGTGCGGTTCGTCACTCAGCCGGACCGTGCTCAGAAGCCCGAGGCCGATGGCGTAATAGACGATAAAGATCATCGCCACATAGATGGCTCCCAATCCAAGGATCTGCGCCCGACTCTTGCGGATGGTGAAGAGGAAGGCTAGTAAGAGCAGGATGACGGCGAAGGCACAGGGGTTAATACTGTCCAGCAGGCCGGTGACAATGACGGCCGAAAGCAGCGTCGCCGGATCCGCATCGTCCTGAGACATCACGATCTGACTCGGAGTGGGCGGCAGCAATGGCAGCGCATCGCTTAGCGGCGAGTCGATGGGAAAGGTCAAAAGCTCACCGGCAAAGGACCACAGGCGGTACTCCTCTGGTCTGCCATGCATTTCGGGCTGCTGGATGACCAACTTCCGAGGCAGTTGGTCGCGGGCCAGCAAATCGTCCAGAAGATAGCGGGGCACATGTCCCAGCACGATCAGCAGGCCCCCGTCGGGTCGCGTCACGAAGGCATACATTGAGTCAGCGATCCGCCGGGGCAGTCCAACGGCTGCCGCGTGGTCGGCCAGCAACTGGCGGCCGCCGGGTCGGGTAAAGTCGTGGACCACTGGCTCCGCAGTGACCCCACCGGCCTGTAGGGCTGGTATCAGCGTTTTCTCGACGTAGGGCCAGCAATGGGCGCAGCCCGCGCTGAAGAAGATGTGGACACCTTCAGACGTATCCGACTGGGCCAAAGCCGGAGTTGCAGGTCTTCCGAGGCTCAAGACTAAGCTCACCGCGAGAATTGATACCTGCCAACGATACATTGGCGCCCCTCTAACGCTTATTGCACGAGAGCCGTCAAGCGCGCTTCGGCCACAGGCGTGTCCGGGTCGTTGGTCATCAGCCACACCACGCGAACGACCTGCTCGCCCGGCTTCATTGGGTGATAGCCCACATCAAAGCGTACGCCAAGGTCGGCTCGCTGTCCCGGCGGTATGACGCTGTGGCTCAGCGTCGCCGTGGTGCATCCGCATGATGTGACCACGTTATCGACTATCAAATCCTGGTCGCCAACGTTGGTCACGATGTAGTTCACGTTCACCACGTCCGTGCGGCCCAGAGAGCCGAGATGGCGATTGGCCGGCTTCACGGCTACGTCCGGCTGAGGCTGCTCCTTGGGCAGCGGGTGTCCTTTCACGTTCCTGGGGATGTTGGCCATGTCGTGCCAGCCACGGATGGATTTCCCTTGGGTAGAGAGAGGCGGCAAAGAGGCGGTCTCGATGCCGAGCGGCTCAGTTCTTTTCGCCGTTTGGCTGCGGCCGTAGAAGAAAACCAAGCCCACTGCCAGTCCTGCCAGTGCTACGCCAACCAGAATATTGGCCATCGGTAATCGAGATCTCGATTTCCCGCCTGTTCCCCGTGTTCTGGATTGCTTCCGCCTCTTGTCCTTACGTGCCATGGCATCCTCCTTACGATTGGGGGAGAGAACCTTTAGCTTGCCTCCTCGGTCCTTCCAATAGTATCTTTTCGCCAGCCCCTGCCTTGAGATCGACAGGCCCTAGTAAGCTTTCGCCCGCTGCACCTCCACGATATATGCGAGTAGATCAGCCATCTCTCCCTCTTCAAAAACAGGCCAGGGAATGCCCTGGACCCGCATTAAAGCTTCCATAGTGGCGGCATGATTCCAAAGCTGTCCCATCAACTCCGTTGGGGGATGGGGGTGGCTCTTTGCAAGATCGGGTCCGACCTTACCCCCGGCGCCTCCCACGGAGTGACAGGCAACGCATTGCTTCCGCTCAAATACCCGTTTCCCGTTCCTTGGATCCCCCAGCACGTCGAGGCTGTGAAGATACGCGATCAGGTGGGCCATCTCAGCACCTTTGAACAGTGGCCGGGGGATCTTTTGCTCCATCATGATTCTGGTCATTAGGGGAGCATGGTTCCACAAGATGGCTGCCATTCGGATATTAGAATGGCTATGCCGGGTCATTCCCAGGTCGGGTCCGATTTCGCCTCCTTGACCCTTGATGCTCTGGCATTTGATGCAACCCTTCTCCCGAAAGAGCCTAGCCCCGATGGCCGGGTTTCCCCCCATGTCGGCAATTCCATGCTCTTCCATCATCGCGTGGCGCTTGGTTTCACCTGGTGGACTCTTCTCTGTAGCCTCGGCCGCCGCTATAGTGATAAGCACGAGAAGGGGGATACTGTAAAGAATGGTAACGTATGCGGAGCGTTGATTCCCAGTCTTCATTTCTTTGCCTCTCACGAGCCCGGACTTCTTAAGACTCGCCAGCTCACTCGACCGTCCAGCGAAACACTCGTTCGGGCACGCCCGCCACACCCTTCACGACCACTTCAAGCGTTTTTGGCTTGGGCTCAGGCCACGCGAACCGGAGGGTTGCCCTCCGATGATGCCCGCTCCCTGTAACACCCTCGACGACCGTTGGCGCCAGCTCACCGCCACGGTTATCTCGCAGTCGCACGATCTGCTTGAATTCGTAGACATCGAGACTTACCGTATGAGTATCCAGACTTACCAGGAACGTCGGGGTGTCGCCAGCTTCCTTCAGAAGCGTAACTGTCACCGTGACTCCACCCCCTTGCACGGATTGTTTTGCTCCAGACTGTGCCTCTCCGATCGCCGGGACGAGCAGCAAGCCCACGGCCAGAACGCATGCCCACATCCATGGCTGTGCAGCCGGTTCTACCTTTAACACGTCCTGACACCTCATTTTCTCCGGCCTGGTCATTCTATCCTCCCCCACTGATCCTTGTTGAGTAGGTCGTACAAGGCCTGTTTCGCTACTGCCGCATCGACCGCCAACCAGATCACCTTAATACCTTTCCAAAAGAAATAATGGATCTGTCCTTGCCCGAGGGCCGAATACACGGTCGTCCCTTCCCAGTCAGAGGCCTTGAGATGGTAAAAGGGGGTGTTCCCCTGCTGGATCCGCTCGGTCATTCGCTCGACCTGGCGGACGGCCTTTCCCGCCGAGGACGCTTTCGACACATACAGCATAGCGGCCACGCCGTCCTTTTCATAGTGCGCGACAAAGCTATCTTTACCGGCTACCTCTTTGCCGTGGAGGCGGTCGATCGCCTGAAGGGCCTCCTCCCCGCGAAGGGCATGATCGAGCCGCAGTTCTCCCAGGAACTCCGGTGGCTCGACCTCGAAGCCATAAGCAGATCCTGCGAAGAAGAGGAGTAGGGCCATTAGGCAAACGGCCGTTCGCTTCGGAAGTTCTCTCACGTTCCGCTCCTTGAGGTCTCCGCCCTGTTCAGCAGCCGCCCATGGGTAGGCGCGGTCTCGTTTCACCCAACTCTGCCTCAGAGATCGGGCCCGTTTTCAGGACGGCGTGACTTCATCCTCATCTGGTCATCCTCAATGACCACGAGCCGGTGCCGCGAGGCCGGCAGGCGTGGGACAAGAGAGCGAAAGAGTTCGAGGCCGGCCACCATCCTCCAGCGCCGCCACAGTTCCACGAAGGTGCCTTCCCCTCTCAGGACCCTGAAGTAGTTGCCGATGATGCCAGGACGGCGCTGCATCATTCGATACGCGAACCCAGGGAAAGCGTAAACAACGAACCCGATCTTTGCCGCCGCGTCCAGCTCCCGGCCAATCTCCCGTCGCACCGCCGCTTCATAACGCTGGAGGCCAGGAGGGTCGTCGCCTGCCGCTAGCCCTTCCACAACGGCCTCGGCGGCGAGCTGGCCGCTCCGAATGGCATAGTAGATGCCTTCCCCCACAAACGCCTCGACAAGGGCACCAGCGTCCCCGACCAGCATCGTCCGGCATCCTGTCAAGCGGCCAAGACCTTGACGGTGGATGGGGAGGACCCAGCCAGAACGCCGCTCCTGATCGATGACATCCTGGATCCCTTCGCGGCAGAGGAACTGGTGGTAGTATGGTTTCGGGCTCCGGACCTTTTTCCCAAATCCCCCAACCCCGACCGACATATGGTCGGCCTTAGGGAAGGCCCAGGCATAGCCACCCGGGATTGAGCCAAAGTCCATCCGGACCTGATCCCCCCGCCCGATTGACCAGGGAGGCCGGGTCCAGATCTCTCCATCCAAGGCCGCAGCCATCAGCCGCTTCGGCTGAAGCCCAAGGGATCGGGCCACGGCGCTCCTCGCCCCATCGGCCCCGATGACGACCCTCCCGTGGTAGACCTCGCGATCGGTAACGACCAGGGCGCGATCTTTATACTCATTCACCCGGATCACACGCTCCCCCTCGCGGATCTCGACTTCCGCCTTCCGGGCCCGCTCCGCTAAGAACGTGTCGAACCGATGCCGCGTGACCAAATAGGCCACGGGTTGCCGGGACCAGACCGAAACGGGCTCCTGTCCTCGGAGGGTGAGCAGGACACCGTGGATCACGCGTTCTACCAGCTCCAGGATGTCCAATCCCAGTAGCCGCTCAACTCTGAGCGAAAGGCTGCCGCCGCAGGGCTTGGGGCGTGGGTGCCGCGCCTTCTCGAGAGCCAGGACCCGGAGGCCAGCCTGACCCAGGTCGCGGGCCGCTGTGGCCCCTGCCGGCCCCAGCCCGATGACGATGACATCGTAAAGTTTGAAGGAGGGAATCATACTTTGCACCGATCCTTTTCAAAAAGCACTGGTCGATGGAGGTTGCCAGGTCATCCGCCCCGGATGTTGGGGCGATGACGTCCATATCCCCCGGGACCAGTTGGCGGTGGCGGTCAGCATAACCTCCTTGTGGAGTCCAGCATTGACGACATAAAGGTTACGCCGGCCGAAGCGGATCAGCTGGTGAGGCGCATTGCCCCACCAGGGATCAGTGCCGGATCACCTCGTGCGCCTCCGGGTAGGAAGCATAGATGGTGAACTTATGCTCCCTCCTCTCAACGTTCTTGAGATACATTGCCCGCTGGTGCGCGAGGGCCGCCCGAAAACGTTTTTCTCCTATGACTCGCGATCCCCGAGACACCTCGCGTGCCGCCTGGGCGTCGTCAAAAATCATGACTATCACGTTTTCCCGATCGACAAACTCATGACGGAGCCTCTTACCCAGTGCCCGCAGCTCGTCTACGCTGGGCTCCGGGTCGACAGCGATGAAGTGCCCCTCGCCCCCTGGATGGTTCCAACGCACCACCCGCCGATAGCCCTGATCGCGAGGGACGCCCGGGCGAAGGCCCAAGACTACCGCGGCCGCGAGCGCCCCAGCCGCCGCCAGCAGCGATGCAAGGAAGCCCCGCTTGGTTGGGCGGCTCCGGGCCGGGCTCCTGGTCGAAACGTCCGAGAACATGTTGCATTTGTGGACCGCGCCTATCATCACCTTTCACTGTCGGGACCAAGGCACCGACTGCCCCAGACTAAATCTACATGATGGTTTGTCGGACTCCCGGATTCGTCTGTGTCAGAGAGGTACCCCTGTATTCCACCTCCTGCTCGCCATCGATCAGGCCGCGGGCTTCTACGATGCCCTTCGAAGATTTGGCCGACTTCCACTTTCTCGCCGGTACGTTCCGGCTGCTCTTGCGGCAAAGCCGGCCAGTCAACATTCGGACTTCGCAACCTAGGTCCGGCTGACAATTGCTTCAAATACGCCACCGATACAGAGAACGTTGGAGAGCCCAGGCCGCAAGCCATCCACGTCGATGGTCATTCCGGTCCGGCAGATTTCCTTTAACCCGGTGCCGAGAACCCGGGCGCCGAACTCGCCGATCTCGGTCACGCCGAAAAAGTCCAAAACTAGATTCCTCTCTTGGCACTGCTTGAGGTGGCGGAGGACCTCGGAGGCCGAAGATCCATCAATCTCGCCGCCCAGACGAAAGACCGGTCCGGTCGCGCCCTGCCTAGTGACTATGGTAAAGTGCCTCGTTCTTCGCTTTTGAGGTTGCATTTCATTCATCGTCGGTTCTGATTATGTGCGCCCGCCGTTAGGTATCCTTGGAACACCCCCGGAATTCAAAAACGGGTGATGCCCTTCCGCACGGGTTAACGCCTTAGCCGAGGACCGAAGCACGATAGACGTGACGGCCATCGTTGCCGGCTGCCGCGACGGCTTCCATCAAGCCTTGGGACTTGATCTGCTCTGGATCGTAGTGGACCAGCGCGAGTGCAGCGAACAGATCGATCTGCACCTGCATGACCCCCGGGCGGGAAAGCAGGCTGTTCCGCACTCGCGTGACGCATGTCTGACAGCCCATCCCGGTCACCCCGAGGACTGCCGTCTCCGCACGGGCCAGTGCCTCTCGGTCATCGGCCTTCTGTATAGGATCAACGTGGCAATTTCCTTCGTGTTCCATTCCTTCTCTCCTTTGCAATCCATTTTTCCGCCTTGCGTTCACGACTTCCCGGCGTCAAAGGACCGACTTTTTGTACCGAGATCCTTCCTGCCCCCGCTCCTCCGTTCGCCGGAGAAGGGCGAAAGCCAACAGGCTCCCGACGAGCACCAGGGCGCTCAAGGTCTGAGCAGCGGAGACGCCACCTGCAAACTGAAGCTGATCTTCGCGAAAGATTTCGACGATGAAGCGGATAACGGCATATCCTCCAGCATAGAGGAGAAAGAGCTGGCCAGGGAACAAGCTTCGCCTTCGGAGGGCCCATAGGATCCCAAAAAGCAACAGGTCGAGGCCCATCTCGTAGAGCCGGGTGGGGTGCCGTGGCACGCCTAGGGGGGCCATGGCGTTAGGATCCGTGAATGTGACGGCCCACGGGACACTGGTTGCGATCCCGTAGGCATCGCCGTTCAGGAAGCAGGCGAGCCGGCCAATCGCCTGGCCCAGGATGAGAGCAGGGGCGAGGGTATCGGCAAAGGTCCAGAAAGAGATGCCGTGCTTTCGACAGAACCATAACCCGGTAAAAAGTCCGCCCAAGAGAGCGCCGTGGATGGCGAGCCCCCCCTTCCAGATGGCCAGAACCATCACGGGTTGTCGGAAGAACATGCCGGGATCGAAGAAGGCGATATAGTAGAGGTGCGCCCCCAGGATGCCAAAGAGAATGGCCAGGAAGGCGAAGTCCTCCACTAGGCGGGGATTCATCCCCCGCCTTACTGCCTCTCGGCGGGCAAGCATGTGGGCCGCCAGGATGGCAAAGGCAATGACGACGCCGTATGAACGGAGTTCGAAGCTTCCCACCTTCAGAAGGATTGGATACACGGACACCTCGTCAAAAGACGGCGGCGGACATCGTCCCGTAAGAATGGCATTAGGGCCTATTCATGGTCAGGGTTACCTCCCCGACGGCTGCATCGATGTCGGCCCCCGAATATCTCACTCGCTTGAGGCGACTATTATAGGTCTGCACGGGCCTGTGGTGTGGCAAGGAGCGCCTCGGTTTCGGCAGTGAGAGTCTCCATGCTGATTTCACCGATGTGTTTGTGTGTAATCTTTCCTTCGCGGTCGATGAAGAAAGTCTCAGGGATCCCGAAGACACCGTACTCAATGGCGATCCGACTTTTGAGATCTAAACCGTTCGGATAGCTCTTGCCGTGCTTCGCGATGAAGTCCCTCGCGTTTTTCTCGGTATCCTGATAGATGATCCCAATCAGCATCACGCCGTGATCCTTGTGCCGTCGCCAGGTTGCCTCCAGTCTGGGGGCCTCATTCCAGCAAGATGGGTAGCACCACGAGGCCCAGAAGTTGATGACCACAGGACTTCCCTTGAGATCACGCAGCCGGACCTCCTCCCCGTCCAGTAAGGTTAGCGTAAAATCCGGGGCCTCCCCCCCCACCAGCGGAGATGGGATCAGCCTGGGATCCTTCGTGAAGCCGTAGGCGAGGAGAAGGAGCAAGCCAACGACGAATATCCAGACGAGAACCTTGTCCCAACGCATGGCTACTGCTGCCCTCCCTTTTCAAAGCGGGGGGAAGGGGAACTCACACTCGTATATTGAGTGCACCTACTTTCTCCCCACCGTTCCTCGGACCCCCCAGTCATGGCTTTCCAGCCTTCTGTAGCGCTGATCTTGCCATGACCAGACGAGAAGGCCTTTTGCCACGACGGCACCATCCCTCCTAGTCTCGGCCAGGGAAAAAAGGCAGGCGTGAAGGCTCTGTACAGGCGATATTTTCCCCCGAAGTGGGCCTCCATCTCGTGCTCTTCCCGCCGGGCGAGCCTGACGTACATGGCGATCAGGACAGGGAAGGTTAGGAGCGTAACAATGGTCGGCCACTGGATCAACAATCCGATGGTGATGAGAAACAGGCCACTATACTGGGGATGCCGCACCCATCGGTACAGGCCATTCATGACCAGCCCGCCCCGGGCGCGATGGATTTTCCACCATCCGATCCCCATGATGATAAGGCCCGCCAGCATCAAGCCGTTCGACAGCACGTGGATAACAGTCATCATTGTGGCCCCCCCACCCAGCAGGGTAACCCAGAGATGGCCGCTCGCGTGGGAGAAGGGATTTAGGGCGGGGTAGCGGTTTCCTAGGACGGCGGTCAGGATATAGATTGTCAAGGGGAAGCCGTACATCTCGGTGAAGAGGGCGACAACGAAAGCGGTCGTCACCCCCAAGGACCGCCATTCCCTCCACCTCACGGGCGCGAGAAAGCTCAGGATGAAGAAAAGAAAGAAAAGGGCGTTGAAAGCTACGAGGGACCAAAGGCCGTAACCGTAAATGTATTCGCCGTGCATGAGCCGCTCCGTTCTATAGGAAGAAGTTCCGGCAGGTGGTGGAGGAGAGCGTTGCACGGTTTCGCCCGTCAGACCCCCTCCCTCCACTCTCCGGTACTTATGTTTTCATCGCGGGGCAATGCTCTTCGTCACGCAGATTTTTCAAGGCTGTCCACCTGTATACCCCTCGTTTTGGTCGAACCCATGTTGACACCTCTGCGCGTGGGCGGACGTGAATCCTGCATCCGGCCCGCCTCATCGCTGCAAACGGGTCACCCACCTGGAGTCTCATGCCTTCCTGCTCACCACGATCTGGTCTCCCCGGACGTTGACGACGTACTGATCCAGCGACCGAGGAGGCGGGCCCGCGATGTTGTCCCCGTTGAGATCAAAGTGACCGTTATGGCAGGCGCACCAGATGTGACGGAGGTCGGGCCGGTACTGCACCGTGCAGGCGAGATGAGTGCACACGGCAGAAAAGGCTCGGAGCTCTCCGGCCGGCGTCCGGATTAGGATCCCCGGGCGGTTGCCAAACTTGAAGATCTGTCCCGAATTTGGCTTCACATCGGCCGGCTTGATCGAAAGCTGTACCGTTGCCGCTGTCGACTCGCCGACCGGTGGTGGGATCAGGTACCGGCTCACGGGATAGAGCACCGTGAGCAGGAAAGCCCCCACGCTGGTTCCGAGGAACCAATTAATAAATCTCCTGCGGGTCGGATCGGGGCCGAACCCCTCGTCAATAGCTGTAGGGCCCATGACCCTATCACTCCTTTCTTAGGGACGTTGACTCTTCTTCAGTCCTTGGCTGGTGATGACCGTGATGACCCCCGTGCATCCCCAAAAGATGCATCAACGGACATGCGAGGACGAAGAGAAAGAGCAAGGCCGTTCCCCAACTGACCCCCCAAAGGGGTAAAAGGAGGATCGCCGCAAAGGGGAGGGTGCAGCCGATGATCATGAGCCAAGAGCGCTTGCCCGGGGCGAAGCTCCGACGATCGCTGGGGGTATTAGTGGGATGATGTTCCATGGCCTTCTCCCGTTTTTCCGACGAATTTCTCCGGGGCCTTCTCAAAGGTCACCTTGCACCCCTCCGCGCAGAAGTAGTAGGTAGTCCCTTGATAGACGGACGTGGCTGCTGCTTTTGCTTCCTCAACCTCCATGCCGCAGACCGGATCCTTCACCATGACTCTTCCTCCTATCGGTTTTGTGGGCGGTTTTCCCGGCACTTACTCAGAGATTCGCCGCCAGCACGAGCGAGCCCCCGCTGGCTGTCGAACCCGGGCCGTTTTCGGTCCTGCTCAGGACCTCAGCAATGCCCATCACGACAATGCGCCACCCGCGGGATCATGAACCGTGACATCACCATTACCTCATTCTTCGGCTTTTTCATCCTAGCGAACGTTGATCTCTCCTGCGATCTCCCGTGTCCCCTTCTCGGCGCCTACGGTAAGGGCATAGCGATACTTGCCTGGGTGATCAAAGAACACATGGACCTCCCGTGCCACGAACTCCTTTGAGACTGGGGCCCCCTTGACATCGGGAAAGAGAATCCGGACTGCCCTCCCGGTCACATCGATCCAGGAGATCACCTCGCCAGCTGACACGGTCAGGGCCGGGTCGCTGAGCCCGTCCTGCGTCACCATGATTCCCGCAGCGGTGGCTGGGCGGGCCATCACGATCGCGAGAAGAAATAGAAAGGCTGGGATAATCCCTTGTTTCATATCCTGTCTCCTTCCTCTGGGAACTGCTGGCTCTGCTTGCTTTACGCTCAACGAGCCGCATCTAGGCCCAGCGACGCTGAAAGTAGTTATAGCTTGGCACGAAGATCAGGGCCGTATAGAGAGCGTAGAGGATGATCTCACCTAGGCCTAGGAAATACGACCCCCAGGTGATCCCCTGAAACCCGGGAAGCAGGACTTTCCAGATTGCCACCATGGTGAACTGCGGGAGGGCCAGGTCCCAGAGGATGCATACGGTGAACGTCACGGCTCCTAGCAGGCTCAAGGCCGAGGCTACCACCTTGAAGTTCAACAGTTTCATTTCGACTCCCTCGGTTTCCCAGTGGTCACCGGCGCTGTACCTTGGCCGTCAAACCATCCACGGTGAGAATGATCACCTTTTCTCCTTTCACGATATGCCCAGCGCCTTGGGCAGACCACAGTTCGTTCCCGTGTCGGATGACCCCCAGGGGGTTGAGGTCCTGAATCACCTCCGCCTCTTTGCCCACCATCCCCTCCCTTCCCGTCTGCACCGGAAGCCGCATGGCCCTCACGATGACGAGATACAGAAAAGCGGAGAGCACGAAGACGATGCCATAGAGGGGGAGGGCCGCCTCAAAAGGCAGAACAACGAAGAGCCCGAGGCCGAATACGGGAAGCAAGAGAATGAGGTGACACACTGTAATACTCCTCTATGGAACTCAGTGGCAGGAACCCCTGGTCGACGTCGGCTGCTTCTGCTTTTCCTGCTCCGGGCTTTCTTTGGGGGTGCCGTGGGAATGACCGCCGCCGCAGCAGCCCATTCCCGCGTGTCCACGGGACATGAACCAGACAAGCCCAATTCCGACTAGAATCCACACCCAGTTACTCGCTAACCATTCCATGTTCTCTCTCCTTTCTTTGGTTGGTCCCGCCCGACCTCGCCGGGTCGAGACATTTCACACAACCTGCACTACGTCTATGTGTCGGACCAGAATTTTCTCCCTACACGATTTCCCCCTCTCTTCACCTCCAGCTATTCTCCCTTTCCGCCCGGCACAAGGCCAGGCAAATGGAGCCACGTGTATGCAACTGTCCCTTAGCATGAGTTGTTGGACCGCGCCGAGGAATGAGAGGTGCGGGGCGCCACTTTCGGCCTGCCATTCCTCGTCCTCGGACTGAACGGTCTTCTCCCCAGTTCGCGTATCCGCGACCACGCGCTGAGTCGAAAGGTCGCCGAATGTTCGCGAAAGAATGAATAGGCATGCATGGGGAACGAATCGTGCTGCCTTTCGGTGAACTGTATGCCGTAGCGGTAACTCAGGGTTGCGCGGCTTCTCGTGAACCACTGCACGTACCCCGTCAAGACCAACGAGCGCCCTTCCAGGGTGAGGCTAATTGTGATCGGTTCCCACTCATGGAGGCGATGGGGGAGGTGCGCGCCGAGACCCCCGGCACTGAGATCCCGGAGCATCCCCGAAGTTTCTCCGGACGAAGAGGTGCGAATGCGAATGGGGATGTTGAAGGCAAGCCGGACGTCCTTCCGTGCACCGGCTCCACCGGCCTCAGCGAGAAGTGGGACCACAGGGATATGAGGTTTCGTCAGCAACTCCCGCACAGTGCCGAGAAAGTCCTCAGGCTTAAAGGACTGGTGAAACAGCCGGTCCGCGCCGAGGCGGACGAGGGTGTGATGAAGCCCGGCATCGTCCAGCCGGCTGCTCACCACCACCACCGGGATCTCCCAAATGTTTTCATGGCGCAACCGGTACTCGAGGAAACTCCGACCATCCACAACAGGCACGTCGAGGTCGAGGACGATCAGATCTGCAGCCTTTCCCAAAAGCCAGATCAGCCCATCAGCCCCATTAGTGGCCTCGACGACGGAAAATCCCTCCTTCTCCAGGAGATCTCGATACTGCTCCCGGACTTGGGGATTATCGTTAATGATCATGAGGGTGTGATCAGTTTGTATAGTGACATGGCCTCTCTGTCTCTGCCGCAGCGACTTCTCTTCGTTATCCATTCCTATCCCCCTTCCGGCTCACTTTTTGGCAGACGTGATACCATCGGCTGCGCGGGAGTTGCCCGCGCCAGCGACGACATTCTCGCTATCCACTGGGCCGGATGTCGACCCGGCGCAGCCGGTTGGCATTGGTCACTACCGAGGTGGACGAGGTCGCCATGGCAATCTCCGCCAGCACCGGGTGCATCCACCCGATGATGGCCAGCGGGATCATCACCACGTTGTAAAAGAATGCCCAGAACAGATTCTGCTTGATCTTGCGGAACGTGGCCCGGCTCAGCTTGATCGCGCTGACCACTCCCGAGAGCTGGCCGCTTACCAGGGTGACGTCTGATGCCTCGATGGCAATGTCTGTTCCCGTACCGATGGCGATGCCCACGTTGGCCTGGGTCAGGGCAGGGGCGTCATTGATGCCGTCCCCCACCATGGCCACAAGCTCGAAGCGATCCTGCAGCTTCTGGATTTCAGTGACCTTTCCGTCCGGTAGGACCTCAGCCAGCACCTGGTCAATTCCGACCACTCGCGCGATCGCATCGGCCGTGCGCTGGTTATCGCCGGTGATCACCGCCGTCTGTACTCCCATCTGGTGTAGTTCCCGAATGGCACCCACCGAATCGTCCTTGAGCGTGTCGGCTACGGCCACCACTCCGGCCAGGGTGGCGTTGGCGGCCACCAGCATGGCCGTTTTGGCCTCTTTCTCCAGGCGCACCAGTTCCGGTTCCAATGAGGCTGGGTCGAGACCGTGCTCCCGCATCAACCTCCGGGAGCCAACAAGCACTCGGTCACCATTAATGGAAGCCATGACTCCCTTTCCTCGCATTGCCTGGAAGCTTTCCGGTCCAGCCAGCGTTACTCCCTTGGCCTCGGCCCACTCCACAATCGCCCGCCCCAGCGGATGTTCGCTTCCGCGTTCCGCCGAGCCCGCCAGCCGGAGCACACTTTCCTCGTTGAAGCCGTTCACCCCCACGACGTCCGTGACCTCCGGCTTCCCCTTCGTGATCGTCCCGGTCTTGTCGAAGACGATCACGTTGATGTCTTTCAGTGTCTGGATCGCTTCGCCCGAGCGGATGAGGATGCCGGTCTCGGCGCCCATGCCGCTGCCCACCATGAGCGCCGTCGGCGTGGCCAGGCCTAGGGCGCAGGGGCAGGCGATAACCAGTACAGCAACTGTGGAAACGATAGCCAGGGTCACTACACCGAGATTGGGGTTGACCCAGGGCAGAAAGCCGCCAAAGGTGACCAGTGGCTTCATGAACTCGGGGAAGAAGAGCCAGGCCGAGAGCGTGAGTAGGGCGATCCCGATAACCACCGGTACGAAGATCCCCGTTACCCGGTCCGCAAACTCCTGGATCGGGACCTTGGAGCCCTGGCATTCCTCGACCAGCTTGATGACCTGGGAGAGGAAGGTGTCTTTGCCCACCTTGGTGGCCTGAACCTTCAACAGCCCCTCCTGGTTGACCGTTGCCCCGATGGCCTCGTCGCCTGCGGACTTGTTGACCGGCATCGACTCGCCGGTGGCCATGGACTCGTCCACTGCGCTTTCTCCGTCCAGGATGACGCCGTCAGTGGGGATCTTCTCGCCGGGACGCACGACCATCACGTCACCGACCGCCACCCTTTCGATGGGAATCTCGACCTCCCGGTCGTCGATCAGGATCCGGGCCGTCTTCGCTCCGAGCTCCAGCAGCTTGCGGATCGCCTGGGAAGCGCGGCCTTTGGCCGTCTCTTCCACGTAGCGTCCGGTCAGGTGAAAGGCCATGATCATGGCCGCGACACCGGCATAGTTGGCCACCGGGAAAAAGAAGGTGGCCGGCCCGGTCAGGAAGGACACACCGGTGCCCAGAGCGATGAGGGTGTCCATGTTGGCGTGGCCGTGCCGCACGGCGGCCCAGGCGCCGGTGTAAGTCTTACGGCCTACCCAGATGAGGACGGGAACTGCAAGGGTGATCAATCCCAGATCGTACGCCGTCTGGTTGGGCCAGATGATGCCGAAAAACATCTCAGCAAACATCCACAGGATGATGGGCACGGTGAAACCCCAGGCCACCTGCATGTTGAAACGGGCGGCCTGCATTTTCCGTTCTTCCTGGTCCACCTCTTCCTCGCCCGGAGCGGCAGCCTCCTCAGGAAATTGCAGCACTGCGTAGCCGGCATCCGCCACCGCCTGTGTGAGGTCGTCCAGGCTGGTCATCCCGGGAATGTAGGTCACTGTCGCTTTCTCGGTGGCTAGGTTCACCTTGGCGGCGAACACGCCGTCCAGACCAATGAGCGCCCGCTCGACGTGCGCGACACAACTCGCACAGGTCATGCCCCCAATGGGCAGGGTAAGCTGCTCCCGGGGGACCTCGTATCCCGCGTCACGCACCGCTTCGACCAGGACTTTTGGATCTGCGACGTTCGGCTCGTATTTCACCGTCGCCTTCTCGGTTGCGAAATTGACCGCGGCCTGCTTCACCCCGGGGAGGCCCTGCAAGGTCTTTTCGATATGGGCCGCGCACGACGCGCAGGACATCCCCTTAATCGGCAGTTCAATTAGCTTCATCGTCTCCCTCCGTACTGTTTCGTACCTCGCCGAGGAGAATGCAATCCGGTCCAATCCCAACCGTCATCAGACCTACTACCGAGCTTCCAACGTCTCGTTTTGAGCACTGCTTGCTTCTCCTTAGTGGCAGCTCGCTCCTGAAGCCGGTTTCGGACTAGCCGCGGCCATGGAGTGTTGGTCGTGGCGGCGGAGCTGCCACAACATCCACAGGATCCCGATCCCCGTGGCCACCAGGCCAAATGTCATGAGGGGCCGCTTGTACTCGCTCAAAAAAAGGCTGGCAGCGGTCATCCCGGCCAGCGGCAGGATGTCGGCCAAATGGTGCGCGCAGCAGGCCACCATCGCCACTGTGGAGCCGCCCGTTCCGGTAGCTGCCATTGCGAACGGTATCCCTTCACCCGCGGCCTTCATCGATGCCCTGAGGTAGGCGAAGAGGCCCATCTGGATCCCGAATCCCGCCGTGATGGCTGCCACGAACCAGCCGTCCTCGGCTATAAGGCTCTGCAAATGCTGCAAGGACTTCGAGCCGGCGAGGACCACAACCGCGTAAAACGCCAATAACCCTGCTGCCGCGAGTAGCCCCATCAAGATGGCTCGCCGCCGCTGAACTCCTTTCCTGATTGGTATTGCTTGCTCACGCATGGTTCGGCTCAATCCCCTCGCATAGTTCTCACGCGATCACCGGTGCGTAGTGACGCTGCTGATGATTGACGCGCGTATTCCGGTCGAGTGGCGTTAGCCGCTCGGGATCGGCATAAGCCACGTAGCCCCTGAGGATGAAAGATCGAAGTGGCTCTCGACATGCCAGAGCGATCAGCCTGTTGACCATTCCTACCGGACCCCGCACCAGGAGTCGCTGGAAAAAACCCAGAAGTCGATAAAGCCCACGGTGGTGGAGAACGAAAGCCCGATACTCGTCGAGTCCCAATCTCAGGGAAAGCTTCCCCTCCAGGATTCTCTGGATGATGCGCCCACACGCTTGCCCAAAGTAGAGGGCAGGGCGAATCCCCTCCCCAGTCAGGGGGAGGCACTGCCCTGCGGCATCGCCGACCACGAAGAGCTTCCCGGCCGTCGGTACCCGAAACGACCAGGGGAAGTAGCCTCCGTGAATGTTCGCTTTGGTAAGCCCCAGGGAATCCAAGAAAATGTCCAAATGGGGTCGCAGGTGACCGTCTCCAACATAACTGGCCACGCCGATTCTCGATTCCTCACCGATAGGGAAGAACCAGGCGACCCCCTCCGGGACGAGATTCGGATCGTACCAAAAGCAGAGGTTCTCACCTTTGCGTCGGGCGACTGTTTCGATCCCATAGCTCATCCTCTCGCGAGGGGTGTATCTCGGGCAGACCGAGTTTGCCAGCACCCCTCGCCAGCCAGAGGCATCCACCAAGATTGTTCCTCGAAATCGCCCCCGGTTGGTGACTACCTCATCCCCCTCAACTCCCCTTACTACGGCCTGCAGAATCTGCGCGTCAGTCCCTCCGGCCATCCCTTCGCAAAAGCGCTGGTAGTCGAAGGTACAGAAATGGTGCTCCTGAACATCGTACCGTTCCGTTCGGGTCGGGGTGTGAAACGCCAGAAAGGGGTGGGCCTGAAGCACGCTGTCCATCAGGCCGAGGCGCTGCGGTACCCCGAGGAGCGTCCCGCAGGCCGAGGTCTGTCCTTCGCCGATTGGCTTTGGGTCGATCAGCAGGATGCTTCCCCGGAGCTGGCTGGCAACGGCCAGCCCGGCAAAACTGTGTCCAGCAATGATGACGTCGTATTTCATAAAAGGCTCTCTCTCTCGCCTTCGCGTGTCTTCCGCATTAGATACGGAAAGGAATTATTCGATTTTGAAATGTATTCACAAAAAAAATTACTCTCCCAGCCCGGCAACGGCCTTTCCCAAGAGGTCGAGGAGGGCATCCTGCTCTTCCGGCTCGAGCGAGTCCATCATGGCGATGATCAATCCCATCTCGGCCTCGAGACATTCCTGGTAGACCTGGTCCCCTTTTCTCGTCAGCTCCACGAAGACCGAGCGCCGGTCCTCGTCGCTTCGGAATCGCTGCACGTACCCTTTCGACACGAGACGGTCCACGATTCCGGTCAGGCTACTCAAGGGGAAGCCGCACTCCTTGGCGAGCTCGGTCATCATGCAGCGTCCCTTTCGGCCTAGGGCCTCACAGGTGAAAATCTCGCTGTTCGCCAGCTCGGCAGCCACCCCCTTGGCCGTCGGCCTGAGATAGAGGCGCTTGGCTAAGGCACGAATGTGGGTGTCCAGCAGCATCAGCTTGTCACGGGCAGTCCGTTTCACCGTATAATTCCGTTACGAATATTTCGATACCGAAATAAATATAATCGTTGGTTATTTTCGTGTCAAGACTTTTTTTCTTCAAGTAATTCAGGGACTTATGCTTACTCCTCGATGTACTTCTGGGGTGCCTTCTCGAAAGCATTCTTGCAGGCTTGGGTGCAGAAGTAATAGGTGGTGCCCTGGTAAGCCAGGGTGGCCGGCGCCTTCGTCTCGTCAACCTCCATGCCGCAGACTGGATCCTTTGCCATTCTCGTCACCTCCTTGGCTAACTTTCTCACAGTGCATCCTTGTCCGCAACCATCCCGGGGGACCCCCGTCAGGGGGTGGTCTTGAGCTCCTCCTCGATGATCTTCTTGAATGTCTGGAAAGGATGGGCGCCGACGAGCATCGTGCCGTTAATAAAGAAGGTTGGGGTACCATTGGCACCCATCAGGATGCCGATGCCGGTTTCCCCTTCCACCTTTTCAGCGTACTCCCCATCATCGAGGCACCGGTCGAATGCCTTGCTCTCGAGCTTGAGATCTCGGGCGTACTGTTTGAGCCGGCGATCTGCCAGGGAGAAAGAGCCTTTCGAAGCGAAGAGCGTATCGTGGTACTCCCAGAACTTCCCCTGCTCAGCGGCACACTCCGACGCCTGGGCTGCTGCGACTGATTGTGGGCCCAAAATGGCCAGGTGGCGGTAGACGAACCGGACCTTGCCCGGCTTAATGTACTCTTCTTCAAGGTGGGGAAGTGTCTGTTTCCAGAACCTCCAGCAGAACGTGCACTGGAAGTCCGAGAATTCGATGATGGTGACGGGTGCCTTATCAGATCCCTTGGCAGATCCCCTGGCAAGAAGGGTCAGGACTTCCCCTCTCTGCAGGGGTTGTTGTGCGAAAGCGCCTCCGCTCAGGGCCAGCAACACCCAGAGACCCCACAGCAATACCGGCGGCCAGTATTTCCACGCATAGCGCTTGGGTCGGACTCCCTCTAGATCGGTCATATAAACCCCACACTAATGGAACCCCAAACCGTCTTGTCTCCGTTCCAATCTCCGCTCGGGTTCCACTTATTTTCTGTTTGCGTTTCCTGGAACGAAAACGAGCGTAAGGCTGGTGTGTTTCCCTTTGGACACACCGATTTCTCTCTCGATTGAGCCAAACGCCTCGTGCCAGGCTCTCAATACATAATGCCCAGGTGGTATCCCGCGGAATTGGAAGGTTCCCTCCGTCCCGGTTACTGTAACGAAGGGGGACGAGGAGATGAGAATGTATGCGCGCATCCAGGTATGTCCCACATCACACTCGATGCGCAGGAGTCCGGTCCCGGGAAGCCGCGTACGCGTCCGATCCCGGAAATGGGGCAGAGCGACGTGAAAGGCCGTGCTCCCGTCTTCCAGGAAGGCGTGGGCACTGTGCAGGATAGGGTCGCTGTTCCGNNGGCCGTGCTCCCGTCTTCCAGGAAGGCGTGGGCACTGTGCAGGATAGGGTCGCTATTCCGAACTTCCAGGGCTGCGTGTGGACGACTGACCTGAACGCGAGGCACGAACTCGCAATGACGGTTATCAAGGATAGCAACTGCCTGATCGTATCTCGGCGTCGGGAGGGTCTCATCTTCCGCCTCGAGCAGGATCACCGCATTTTTCACTTCTCTTGATGGGGATATCTGGTGCTGGCCCAGGGGCCGCTCCTTTCCACAGACCTCCTCGTGTTTCCACACCGGCAACCATTGTTCCTCGGGCAAGGGACCTTCAAAAAGGACACGGCCGCTGAGTTCTCCGTGTGAAGATAAGGTGGCAGAAGGGCCCCCCTGTTTGCCAGCACTCGCTGAAGCTATCGGAAGCACCAGGACAAGACCTGCTATAAGAATTGTCACATTTGATCGGCGGTTCATCCCTCTCCTGTCACAGCCGCTCCCATAGCCAGGTGGGCGTGATGCTGATGAGGTAGCTATTCAGGAGCGTGAGATATCCGGTAAAAAGCATGACCCCGATAAGAACGAGGAAGAGGCCGCTGCCGAGCTCCACCCACCGCATGTAAGGATGGAACCGGTGAACGAACCGGCTAAAGCGGTCCAAGGCCAGAGCGCTCAAGAGGAAGGGGACTCCCAGGCCAAGGGAGTACACGCCGAGGAGGGTCACCCCTCTCCCTCCTGTCGCTGATGTCCCCGCCAGCGTGAGGATCGAACCCAGGATCGGCCCGATACAAGGAGTCCAACCGGCACCGAAGGCCACTCCCACCAGGACCGAACCCACGTAGCCAGCGGGGCGTTTTTCAAGCTGGAGCCGCCGCTCTCGCATCAGAAACGGCAGCCTGAGGATCCCGGCAATATTCAGTCCGAAGACGATAATGAGGATTCCCCCAACCTTGCGAACGAGTCCAATCGACCCGAGGAGCAGCTGCCCAAATAAGCTGAAGGAGGCGCCCAGGGTGATAAAGACCATGGAAAACCCCAGGATGAAAAGCACGGCGTTGAGAACGATGGCCCTTCGGGCCTGAGCCATCTGGCCCGTTTTCAACTCCTGAAGGGACATGCCGGCGACGAAGGAAAGATAGGAGGGGACAAGAGGTAACACACAGGGAGAGATGAACGAAAAGAGTCCCGCCGTTAACGCGACCACCGTGGTCACATCCACTGATTGCGCCATCCAGCATCTCCTTGCTCTTCGCCCTCCAGCCCCGTATCCATCATGGCTTCAACGTATGAGCTCCTCCAGCATTTTCGTTGATTCGCCATCGGTCCAATCGCGATAGCCGAGTTCCTTGAACCGGATGATCCCCCGCGTATCAATGAGAAAGCTCGCCGGAATGCTGAAGAGCCGGTATAGGTATAGCACCTCCGACTCTGGATCTAACAGGACGGGGAAAGTTAGTCCGAACTCTTGCATGAAGTTTCTCACGACACTCTCAGGTCCAGCGTCAATGCTCACTGCCAGGATCTCCAGGCCCCGGCCTCGATACTGCTTGTACGCCTTTTCCATCGTAGGCATCTCGAGGCGGCACGGGGGACACCACGTGGCCCAAAAGTTTATAAAGACCGCCTTCTTCCCGCGAAAGTCCGAGAGTCGAACTGGTTTGCCCTGGAGATTTGGCAGGATAAAATCGGGCGCTGGATGTCCCACCACCGGCCTTGGATCTTCAGCTCTTGCTTGTGGTACTACAGCAGCGGAACACAAGATACTTCCGACTAAGACGGCCCCGAGCAAAGGCTGCTGAGGGTATCGATTCTGCATCGCTTTCTCCGTAGTCTGGCAAGGCACATACCGAGATTGTTTAATGCTGCTGTGCGCCCTGCAAACGTAGGCACGAAAAGGCCTGAGCGTCCGAATAGGTTTGCTTGAAGATTCAGAGATGGGGAAGCCCCTAACCGCGGGGAGGAGGGAAAGGAGGTGGGAGTGACACGCCTTTGTAGAAGGAATTCTGTTCTGTGTCGAGAAAGGATGTTAGAAAGAGCTTGTTAGCACCGGATTGATCTTCGCACGGAACTAGCGAAGCGTCACAGGGCTGCGTGGTGTGTGTCAGTGTCGATGCCGATCCGGGGTTGAAATCAGTGTCCTTGGCATCGGCCATGAGGCATAGCCCGACCCCCGCCAGGAAAGCGCTAACCACAAGATATGCTGTCCATCTCCGTAGCAACTACCGATCCTCCGCCATGCATGGCTTCTGCTACCTGCCCGGAATGGGCTAAGATAGAAGATACTCCTCCTTTTAACGTGGGTGCCTCAGGTTTGTCAAGGATGCGTAAGGCAGCCCATATGCGGAGGAAGAGGTCCCCGCCGAGGTAGAAGAGGGAAACGGGTGAGGTCGCTATATGGCCAGAGAGCTTCCGTATTGTTAAGTTGTTAAAAGGGACCGTTTCCGGAGATTTCTTTCTCTAATTCTGATAGGATGGGTAGAGCCAAATTGGGGAGAGCCGCCATGGCCAAAGAGCTCGATGTCACACAGATTCACGAGGCGGTGCGGAAGAAGTACGCCGAGGTCTCCTGCTCAGCGGAGGGGAAGTTTCAATACCCTACCGGGAAAGCGGGTGTAGAGGCGCTCGGTTACGATCCGTCTTTGTTCGGCGATCTGCCTGATGAGCTGGTCGAATCTTTTTGTGGGGTAGGCAATCCTTTCTCTCTGGGACCAATCAAGCCTGGGGGAATTGTTCTTGATGTGGGCTGTGGTGCAGGATTCGACCTGATCATCGCAAGTCGTTTGGTAGGGCCGACAGGCCAGGTGAGCGGCATTGATCTCACACCCGAGATGGTGGAGAGAGCACAGACGAACCTCGGGAAGGCCGGCGTGTCCAATGGCCAGGTTGATTGTGCGGGCTCGGAGGCGATTCCCTACGCCGACAGCACCGTTGACGTTGTGATTTCGAACGGCGTCCTGAATCTCTCACCTGAGAAGGAAATAAGTTTTAGCGAAATTTACCGAGTCCTGAAGCCGAACGGCCGCCTTCAGTTCGCCGATATCATATTGAAAGAGAATCTCCCGGAGAAGGTGGCAACCAGCCTTGAAGCCTGGTCGGAATGAGTCGGAGGCGCGATCCCGGTCCGGGATCTAGTTCAGCTAGTGGAGAGGGTAGGATTTGTTGGCGTGGAATACGTGGGGGTGACGGGTTTTCAGACATCGAGGGTGACCGTCGGAGCGACATTTCGGGCATGGAAAAGCCCGCAATGATAGACGTTGCCTACCGCATGCGGGTCGCCAGTCACGCGGTGAGGCGATTGGTCAGATCGTGCAACTGTTTTCGGAATTTGTCGTCTTTGGCCATCAGTTCACGGATCTTCGCACAGGCATGAATCACCGTTGAGTGATCTTTTCCTCCAAACTCTGCCCCGATGTCCGGGAGGGATGCGTTGGTCTGGGTTCGACAAAGGTACATCGCCACCTGGCGGGGCAGGACAATAGACTTGTGCCGGCTTTTCGACAGGAGTTCCCTTTCCTTGAGGCGGTAAAAGTCTGTCACGACCTCCAAAATCCGCGGCATGGTGATCGCCCTATCCCCGTCGACTAACTCCTTCAAGACCTCACGGGCCAGATCGAGCGTAATTGCCTGATTCGTCAGGGAGGCATACGCGACGATCCGGACTAGGTGGCCCTCCAGCTCCCGCACATTGGATTTCACGTTCGTGGCGATGAAGAGGGAAACCTCGTCCGGGATCTGGACACCCTCTGCTTGGGCCTTTTTTCGAAGGATGGCCGCTTTGGTCTCCAGGTCGGGGGGCTGGATATCGGCAATCAGGCCCCACTCAAACCTGGAGCGGAGCCGTTCTTCAAGGCCGGGGATATCCTTCGGGATGCTGTCGCTGGTCAGGATGATCTGCTTGGAGGCATTGTACAGGTCATTAAAGGTATGGAAAAACTCCTCTTGAGTCCGTTCTTTCCCGGCGATGAACTGGATGTCGTCGATGAGAAGGATGTCCACGCTCCGGTAGCGATTGCGGAATTCGGTCGTCGCATCAAAACGGATCGCGTTAATCAGGTCGTTAGTGAACTTTTCCGAGGAGACGTAGGAGATCCTGACCAAGCTGTCCCGCTCTAACACGAAATGGCCGATCGCGTGGAGGAGGTGAGTTTTGCCAAGACCGACGCCCCCATAGATAAATAGGGGATTGTACACCTTCGAAATTTGTTCTGCGACCGCGAGCGATGCGGCATGAGCCAGCTGGTTCCCCGATCCTACGACAAAGCTATCAAAGGTGTATTTCGGAGTCAGGGAGGTCGTCGGAACAGGGCGCCGGGGAGTCCGTTTCGGTGGTGCCTCCCGAGGAGGTGGTGGGGGGGAGGGATCCTGGTTGGGGACCATGAGATCGATCTCCACCCGGGTAAACAGGAGGTCTTCCAAAGCGGACCGGAGGAGTTCAAGGTAATGCTCTTCAAACCACTCTTTGAAGAACCGATTGGGAAGGAGCACTTGGATCCGATTGGCGTGGGTACTGCCGAGGCTGAGGGGGCGAAACCAGGTGGCGAAACTGTGGTGGACCAGTTGCCGCTGGATATTAGAGAGGGCGGCCTGCCAAACTTCCTGGGATAAGGAGGATTGTCCCGTCATTCCCTCAGCCTTCTGCAACCCTGTTCACCTCTGTTCAGAATGACAAAACGTACCGCGGGCCTCACCTTCCAGCGGGGGGAGGGCGGCTATCCACAAATTCTCCACAACAGGAATCACATTGTAACTTCACTGAGGGCCAGACGTCTGCGATTTATCCACAGAAATGGACGATTGTGGCTGCGGGTGAGTAACGTCAAAACTTGTTATACAGTAAGGGATGATCGAACGTGAACGCTCCTCCTTTTAACCGAGCTTCATGTTCGAGTCAAGTCCTTTTTGGAGAGACACAAAATTTTTCTTGCGGATCAGATCTGACGAAGAGTTAGACACCAACGAAATCGATGCAAATGGCAGTACGTCTGTGAAGCGGCTTCCAGCCTACGTCCGCGAGGCCTTTGATGGAATAGACATCACGGAAACCAGGAGATCATCGAGGCCCTGAGATTTTGCCCAGTACGTTCCCCCGTTCTGTCGCACCTCTGCCTCGACTTCATCGGTTCCGTATGCGGTCATGATGATGACATGAATCTCAGGGTGCACCCTTCGCACACGCTTGAGCAGTTCCAACCCTTCCACGCTTTCCTGCCCACGTATCCGGAGATCTGCCAGAATGACATCAAAGGGATGAGCCCGTATGGCTTCGAGAGCGCCCTCAAGACTGGTGCAGGTCTGGACCCGAGCCCCTCGGTTTGTCAAGGCGTGGGCCAGCGCTAAGCGGATGGTGGGGTCATCCTCCATAATGAGCACCTGAAGGGACGCACGCATTGCGTTTTCTCCTACCAACATTCGACACTTGCAGTGTTCAGGCTGCAAGCAGCATACCAATGCCGGAGGAGGATCTCCCTACGCTGGAGGCTTATCTGATGCGGGCTTACGTGCAGAAAGAGATGAGAGGGCTAGGATATGCCTGAAAAAGCGTCAGCCGAGACTGTCAAGAGCGCCGACTGCCGGATTATTTTCCCAGGCGGTACCGCTTGATCTTGTCCAAGAGCGTTGAGCGGGAGATTCCCAAAAGCTTTGCGGTCTGGGTTCGATTCCCTTGCGTCGCTTCCAAGGCGTCGCGGATGTAATTTTTCTCGAGTTCGTCAAGGGAAATGAACCGGTCCGAGTCTCTAATGCGCGGTCGGGGGGTCACGGGTTCTTCGGGGAGCACGCGGACCGCTTTGCCCGTGATTCCTTGGAGGTCAGCGGGGAGATGCTCGGGAAGGATTATATCGCCGCCGCACAGGATCATCGCACGCTCGGTCACGTTCTTGAGTTCACGGACATTCCCTGGCCAGGGATAGGCCATGAGGATCTCCTGGGCCTCTTCGGAGAATCCCCGAATCCGTTTCTTTAATGAGTTGTTGAACTCCTGGACAAAGAGTTGCGCCAGGTAGAGCACATCGCCGCCCCGCTCTCGCAAAGGGGGGATCTCCACGGGCATCACCTTCAGTCGGTAATAGAGGTCTTCCCGAAAGCTGCCGGCCTCGGTCAATTTCTTCAGGTTTCTATTGGTGGCGGTGATGGTTCGCACGTCGACGGAGATATCCCTGAGCCCGCCGACCCGCCTGAAGGTCTGGGTCTCCAAGACCCGGAGGAGTTTGGGTTGGACGGCGGAGGGCATATCACCAATTTCATCCAAGAGGACTGTACCGCCGTCGGCCACCTCCAGGAGTCCTCGCTTCATTGATTTGGCATCGGTGAACGCCCCTCGTTCGTGGCCGAAGAGCTCTGAATCCAGGAGATTCTCCGAAAGACCCGCACAGTTAATCTCGACAAAGGGTTTATCCCGTCGGCTTGACTTCTGGTGGATTGCCTTGGCGATCAGCTCCTTTCCCGTCCCGCTCTCTCCCAAGAGGAGGACGGTGGTTGAAGGATTCTGAGATACGAGGTCGATGAGTCTGTCGAGGTCACGGATGGACGGATGCTCACCGGGAATGGCCGGGTCGCGGTCCGTCGCGCGCCGCCGGAAATGTCGGCTGTAATACGAGCGGATGCGGTCTTTCCGCAGTCCCTCCACCGCCTTCGAGACTCGGAGTTCCATGGCCGCCAGGTTTCCCTCCGCAGGTTCTTTGATCAAAAAATCTTCTGCGCCACGCTTCACCGCCTCTACCGCCTTTTCGTAGGTCGCATGGGCGGTGAGCACAATGACGGCGGCGTCGGGTTGGCTCCCCTTGATCTGCTCCAGAGCAGCCAGGCCGTCCATATCCGGCAGCTTGAGGTCGAGAAGGATCACATCCGGAGCCTCCTCCTGGACCTGATGGATCCCCTCGGAGGCCGTAGACGCCTCCAAGACCCGATACCCCTTTCGCTCAAAATGGTGCCGAAGACCCTTTCGAATCAGGGGCTCGTCATCGATAATGATCAGCGTAGACTGCATATCGCACTCCCCATGAATCGAGGACCGGTGACCGAAGCCCGATGACCGACAGCTAACTATAATGAATAATGTTATAAGAGATGGCTTAGGCTAGACAAGTATTATGTTGCGGCGGTCATTGGTGAATTGTCAACCGAGTTGAGGGGAAGCTCTATGGTGAAGGTGGTCCCCTGTGCCGGGTGACTGTCGACAACAATCTTTCCTCCGTGATCTTCCACAATCCGGCGGGAGATCGAGAGTCCCAGGCCTGCACCCCGGGGCTTCGTGGTAAAGAAAAGATCGAAGATGCGTTCCGTATCCTCGGAGGGAATACCGCACCCCGTGTTGCTAATCCTCACCGCGACCCGATTCGCCTCACCATTGCTTTCCGATTTCAGGCCCTCGGCTCCAACCGTCACAACCCCTCCGGCCGGGGTCGCCTCCAAGGCATTTTTTAACAGATTCAAAATGACCTGTTTCAGCTTATCTTGGTCCGCCGCGACAAGAGGCAGGTGGGGGTGATAGGTCTTTCGGAGTTCGATGGAACGCTCGCGGATTTCTCCGGCATACAAGTGGCAGCACGAATCCAGGAGCTGTTGGAGATCAATCGGTTTCCGTTCCAAACGGGACGGTCGCCCGAAGAGGAGCAGGTCGCTCACCAGAACATTGAGGCGTTGGGTCTCCGAAAACATCGCTTCCACGAGCTCCCGATGGACAGCGGTGAGATCTAACTCCCGCTTGAGGATCTGGGCCACGGACGTGATGCCAAACAGGGGGTTCCGGATCTCATGTGCGACGCCAGCCACCACTTGGCCGATGGCCGCGAGGCGGTCTTTGCGGCGAAGCTCTGCTCGGAGTTGTTTGATCTCGCCCAGATCGCGGAAGACCACGATCACCCCTTCCCGGTTACCTTGGACGTCCGTGAGGTAGGAGTTGCTGAAGCCGAGGGAGATGGTACCGCCATCCCGCAAGGTGAGTTCCAACTCCCGTTGACTGGGCTCGCTGCGGACTTCCAGCAACTCACCAGCGTTGGGGAAGAGATCAGTCAATTTGGAGCCCAGGACCTCCTCCGCTTCACTACGGAGAGTGAGGACCCCTTGCGGGTTAATCAGGGTAATCGCTCCACCCGAATCGGCCACCATCAGCCCGCTGGCCAGGTGGGTGATGATGCTCTCGGTGAGACGCTCGCTTCGGTGAAGTTCTGCCGTGCGCACCTCCATTCGCTGGCGGAGGTCGTTTGCCATGTCGGTCGCCACTTGGTGGAGACGGCTGAGCTCCGCCACTTTTTCCTGCAGGGTGTGGACGAGCCTACTATTCTCGACCAGGAGCCGGTGGCGTTCCTCGGCCCGATTGACCGCCGGGATGAGCGCGTCCGGTTCAAAGGGTTTCGGGATAAAATCGTACGCGCCGTGTTTTACCGACTCGATGGCGCTCTGAAGAGATGCATAGGCCGTGATCATAATCACCGGAGCAAAGGGGGCCACGCTGGCGAAGTGGCTGAGGGCTTCAATCCCGCTCATCCCGGGAAGCATTACATCGAGCAAAATCACGGCCGGGGGATGCGCCTGGGCCAGATTGAGGGCTGTCTGGGCATCGGGAGCCGTGAGCACTTGAAAACCCGCCTGAGCAAGGATGTCTGCGCACATCTCACACATCAGGCGTTCGTCATCTACAAAGAGCACGGTTGGTTTTGGGATTTCTGGAGAGGCGGTGGCCACAGCCATCTTCCTCCTGTTGTTCCGGTAACGGTAACAAGGGACGCAGGATCTTTCAACAGAAATGTGCGTTTCCCTTGGCAGGCATGACCGTTGACAGGGGCCTGGCAAGCCCCTATGATCCAATAAGGAGGGGAGGAGACGTGCGAGATCGAGTTTTTCCCGCTGTACGACGGGCGATCACGATGTACCGGCTCCTGGAGCCGGGTGAAAGCATCGTGGTGGCGGTCTCGGGTGGCGCTGACTCCGTCGTCTTGCTTCATTGCCTGCTGCGACTTTGTGTCCAATATTCCCTCACCCTCCATGTGGCGCATTTCGACCATGGCCTTCGGGAGACCTCCCGACAGGATGCCCTCTTTGTTGAAGACCTAGCGGCCTCCTGGAGCTTGTCTGCGACCACGGAGACTTGGAAAGGGGGAGCGCGACGAGGCCGGTCGCTTGCGGCGGAGGCCCGAGGGGCGCGGTATCGTTTTCTCGACGAGCTCGCCTCGCAGGTCGGGGCCACGAAGATTGCCCTGGGGCACCACCGGGACGATCAAGCCGAGACAGTGCTCCTTCACCTCCTCAGGGGGTCGGGACTTCGGGGACTGCGCGGAATGTTGCCGCTCAAAGAAGGACGCCTTGTTCGGCCGCTTCTCGGAGTAGGGCGAGAGGACATCGAAGCCTATGCCAAGGCGCATAAGCTCTCCTTCCTGGAGGACCCCTCGAATCGGGACCTCCGCTACCTCCGGAACCGGATTCGCTGGCAACTCCTCCCTTTACTTCAACGGGATTATAATCCTTCGATAGCCAGGACGTTAGCCCGCATGGCGGCCCATGTGGCGGAGGACGAGGGCTATCTTGAAGAAGGCGCTGGTCAGACCTTCAACGCCCTCGTGGACTTTCAGGGGAGCAGAATTTGCATGAGCCTCGGTGCCCTTCGGGGAGTAGCCCCAGCGATTCGACGCCGCATTCTCGAGCGGGCGATTTGGAGTATCGCCCCTGGGGTGTATCTGACCACCGCCCACCTGGAGGCAGTAGAAAGACTCACAGTCCCCGGTGGCCCGTCGGCGGTCACCCTCCCCCGGAACCAGAGGGCGTGGAGGTCTGGTGGTTTCCTATACTTGGGGAGGCCGGTAGGGGTGCGGCGGTCGTCGGTCCATGAAGAATTGCGCGTGCCGGGGGAAACCGTCATTCGCGAGTGGGGGGTGCAGATGGAGGCCGCGATCCTGCCTCGCTCGTTGGCAGAACTTCCGCCAAACGGTCCAGATCGTGCATATCTGGACTGGCAGCAGGTTCTTCCACCGCTCGCCGTTCGAAGTTGGAGGCCGGGTGATCGCTTTCGCCCCCTGGGGCTGAAAGGAAACAAGAAGCTCCAGGATCTCTTCGTCGATGCGAAGGTCCCTCGGGAACAACGGGAAAGGGTCCCCGTCGTCGTCGATCAGAAAGGGATCCTGTGGATTCCGGGATTTCGAATTGACGAGCGAGGGCGGGTTGGGGGAGCGACGGAGCAGGTGTTGGTCCTCACCATCCACCGAGGAGAGGGTCCTGCAAGCCGTTGATTCGGCCATTTGACATTTTGATATATTGGCAGGTACATCGCAATATGCTATCTTTAAAACTATGTAAGTGCTGCCAAGAGGGTAACGAGTGGTGAGTCCGAAGGAGGGGTTGGGATTGAGTCCGTTCATGAAAAATATGGCGCTCTGGCTGGTGATCGGCCTGAGCATGATCCTCCTCTTTAACATCTTTAATCAGACCCAACCTGTCGAGAAAGAGCTGATCTTCAGCGAATTTATCGCGCAGGTTGAGCGGGGGGAGGTCGCCGAGGTCACCCTGAAAGGGTCGGACATTCGAGGCCGGCTCACCGACGGCACCCTGTTCCGGACCTTTGCTCCGGAGGATCCCGAGCTGGTTCCGTCCCTGCGGAAGCAGGGAGTCAGAATTGCCGCCAGGCCCGTGGAACAAAATCCCTGGTACAACGTGCTCCTCTCGTGGCTGCCGATGCTCCTCTTTATCGGCGTCTGGATCTTCTTCATGCGGCAGATGCAGGGCGGAGGCGCCAAAGCGCTGTCATTCGGAAAGGCGCGGGCCCGGCTGCTCACGGAGAAACAGAACCGGGTAACTTTTGCTGACGTGGCCGGGGTGGAGGAGGCCAAGGAGGAGTTAGAAGAAATCATTGACTTCCTGAAGGACCCCCAGAAGTTTCAAAAGTTGGGTGGCCGGATCCCGAAGGGCGTCCTGTTGATGGGACCTCCGGGAACGGGGAAAACCCTGCTGGCCCGCGCCATTGCGGGCGAGGCGAATGTCCCCTTCTTTTCGATCTCCGGTTCTGACTTCGTGGAGATGTTTGTCGGGGTCGGGGCCTCCCGGGTCCGCGATCTCTTTGATCAGGGAAAGAAGCATGCGCCCTGCATTATCTTCATGGATGAGATCGACGCGGTGGGCCGGCACCGGGGCGCAGGGCTTGGGGGTGGCCATGACGAGCGGGAGCAGACTCTGAACCAGCTCTTGGTCGAGATGGATGGCTTTGAGTCCAACGACGGGGTGATTCTGATCGCTGCCACGAATCGGCCCGACGTGTTGGATCCGGCGCTGCTTCGGCCCGGACGATTCGACCGACAGGTCGTGGTGGCGCGCCCCGACGTTCGGGGCCGCGAGGAGATCCTCAAGGTCCACATCAAGAGGATCCCGCTGGGCGCGGACGTGGAGTTGCCGGTTCTGGCCCGAGGGACGCCGGGGTTCTCAGGAGCCGACTTGGCCAACTTGGTGAACGAGGCGGCCCTGTTGGCAGCCCGCGAGAACAAAAAGTTTGTCGAGATGAAGGACTTTGAGAGCGCGAAGGATAAGGTGCTCATGGGGGTCGAGCGCAAGAGCCTGATCTTGAGTGAGGAGGAACGCCGGGCGACCGCCTATCACGAGGCAGGGCACGCCCTCGTGGCGAAGCTCATCCCGGGGACCGATCCGATCCACAAAGTGACCATCATCCCCCGGGGGCGAGCCTTGGGGATTACCCAGCAACTGCCGTTGGACGAGAAGCACAACTACCATCGGGAGTACCTATTGAACAATATCGCCATTCTGATGGGGGGCCGGGTCGCGGAGGAACTGGTGCTCGGCCAGATCAGCACCGGGGCGGGAAACGACCTGGAGCGGGCCACGGAACTGGCCCGCAAGATGGTGTGTGAGTGGGGGATGAGCGAAAAAATGGGTCCTCTCACCTTTGGAAAGAAGGAGGAGATGGTCTTTCTGGGGAGGGAGATCGCCCAGCACCAGGATTATAGTGAACTGACAGCCCAGGAGATCGACCAAGAAGTCCGCCGTTTTGTGATGGATGCCTACGACCGGTCGAGGGAGCTCATCAAATCCCGGATCGAGGCACTCCACGCTCTGGCCGCTGCCCTGCTCGAACGGGAGGTGTTGGAGGGACCGGAGATCGATGGTATCGTCGCCGGGGCACTCGCCTGAGGCCGTAGCCCGTCCCGGCACTCGGCTGCCCCCGCTCCGGTGCCGGCGGTTTTGCCTTGACGTGACGGCCCGGACACAGATCATGGGGGTCCTCAATGTGACCCCCGATTCTTTTTTCGACGGGGGATGGCATCTCGATCCAGGCCGGGCGATTGAGTGTGCCTATCAGATGGTCGAAGCCGGAGCGGATCTTATCGATATAGGCGGAGAGTCAACGCGACCGGGTTCCGAGCCGGTATCGGCCGAGGAGGAACTTCGCCGAATCCTCCCCCCCGTGAGGGCACTTGTTGACAAGATTCAGGTCCCCATCTCCGTAGATACATACAAGGGGGACGTGGCGGCCGAGGTCTTAGGGGAAGGGGTGGACCTGATCAATGACATTAGCGGCCTCAGCTTTGATCCTCGCATGGCGTCCGTCGTGGCCGGGGCGGGGGCCGGCCTCGTGCTCACCCACATTCGCGGAACTCCCAAGACGATGCAGGGCGATCCGAGGTACGCGGACTTAGTGGGGGAAGTACGGGCGTATCTCCAGGAAAGGATCCTCCTGGCCGAAGCGCACGGAGTAGACCCTGAGGCCATCGCGGTCGATCCCGGGATCGGCTTCGGGAAGCGCGTCGAGCATAACCTCCGCCTCTTGCATCACCTCCCAGAGTTCCACGTCCTTGCGAAGCCTCTGCTGATCGGGCCGTCGCGGAAGTCCTTTATCGGAGCGATCCTCGATCTTCCCGTGGAGGAACGGTTGGAGGGAACGGCAGCCGCGATCGCGATCGCCATCTGGCAGGGTGCACATATCGTTCGGGTTCACGATGTCCAAGCTATGGTCCGGGTGGCCCGGATGACGGATGCCATACGGAGGGAATCGGAATCATGACTGGGACTCTCAGCCGATAGGAGGACGAAGCTGGTGGGCAAGCTCTTTGGGACCGACGGGGTACGCGGCGTCGCCAACGAAGAACCCATGACCCCGGAGACCGTGGTCAAGCTCGGTCGGGCGGCGGCCTATCTCTTTAAGACGAGGCCGGGCAGGCATCAGATCGTGATCGGGAAAGATACTCGTCTCCACGGGTACATGCTGGAGTGTGCCCTGACGTCTGGGATCTGTTCGATGGGAGTGGATGTTCTGCTGGTGGGTCCCCTGCCGACTCCAGGGATTGCCTTTATCACCCGGAGCCTGCGGGCGGATGCGGGCATTGTCATCTCTGCTTCCCACAATCCATTTCAGGACAACGGGATTAAGTTTTTCTCCGGGGACGGACTTAAACTGCCGTCTGAGGCGGAAGAGCACATGGAGGCGCTTATCAATAGCCAGGAGATCGAACGACTTCGCCCACTGGCCGGTGAAATCGGCAAGGCCTATCGGATCAATGATGCGGCCGGACGGTACGTCGAGTTTGCCAAGGGAACCGTTCCCAAGGGCGTTTCCTTGCACGGGCTCAAAGTGGTTGTGGACTGTGCCCACGGGGCCACCTACAGGGTGGCGCCCGCCATTCTCAGGGAGTTGGGAGCGGTAGTTATCCCATTGAACATTCAACCCACCGGGCTCAATATCAACGAGAGGTGTGGCTCCCTTTATCCAGAGGTGGTGCAGGAAGCGGTGTTGAAACACAAGGCTGACGTCGGCATCTCACATGATGGCGACGGGGACAGGGCCATTCTCGTGGACGAGACGGGAGCGGTGGTCGATGGGGATCACATTTTGGCCATCTGTGCCTTGGACCTCAAAAGCCAAAACCTCCTCCGTGCTGATACGGTTGTGGCGACGGTGATGAGCAATATTGGACTGGAACTCTGCCTGAAAGAGGCAGGGATTCGGATCGTCCGCGTCCCGGTGGGGGACCGCTACGTGTTAGAGGAAATGCTCCGGCACGGGTATAATCTGGGCGGCGAACAGTCCGGGCACAGTGTCTTTCTCGACCATAATACAACTGGGGACGGTGTGGTGACTGCTCTTCAGGTTCTCTCCCTGATGGTCAAGCGTCAGAAACCGCTTTCGCAGCTTCGCCGGTGCATGAGCGTGTGTCCTCAGGTTCTGGTCAATGTGCGCGTGAGAGAGAAGCGGGAACTCGAATCCATCGCTCCCATACAGGGAGTAATCGCGGAGGCAGAGGCCCAGCTCGACGGCAGCGGGCGGGTCTTGGTTCGTTATTCCGGGACTGAGTCAGTTGCCAGGGTAATGGTGGAGGGGCAAGACGCGGAGCAGGTGGATCGTTTGGCCAAATCGATTGCGGAAGCCATCGAAAAGGAATTAGGCTAAGGCTCGGAAGGCCCTTCCGGGTCGTTGGCGAAATTATTCCAGGTGTGAGGTAGTCCAATCATTCTAAGTTCCGCGTGGAAGGGCCGCGGTGAGGTGCGGAGGGGACGCCAGCCCATCCCCGTGTAGCGGGGACGAAGGGTTCGGCTTGACGTCCCGATCCGGGAGCCCGTCCCGGGATCTCGGACAAACCAGATTCCGCCTTCCTCCCGGCAAAAGACCTCCCTCGCCGCATGCGGAAGAGAAGCGGGGACGATGAGACCACGGCTGGCAGTGAATGTCGATCATATTGCGACGATCCGGCAGGCCCGGGGGGGATCAGAGCCTGACCCCGTGACTGGGGCCATCCTCGCCGAGGTGGCGGGGGCCGCTGGCATCATCGTGCATCTTCGAGAGGATCGACGCCACATCCAGGACCGCGACGTCCGGCTTCTTCGAGAGGTGGTGAAGACCCAGCTTAACCTGGAAATGGCTGCGACGGAAGAGATGGTCAAGATCGCCCTGGACACCCTTCCGGATATCGCCACCATCGTGCCCGAGCGACGCCAGGAGCTCACCACTGAGGGAGGCCTCGATGTGGCCGGCCGAGAGGAACGGATGTTGCGGGTAGTTCGCGCCTTGACCGAGGGCGGGATCAGAGTGAGCCTCTTCATCGATCCCGAACCCGAGCAGGTGAAGGCGTCAAAGCGCACGAGGGCACCATTCGTGGAAATTCACACGGGACGGTATGCCGAGGCCAGGACGGAGTCTGAACGGCAGAATGCACTCCTGAAGATTATGGAGGCGGCTCGCCTCGGGCGGGACCTCGGTCTGCGGATCGCTGCCGGTCACGGCTTGAACTATCAGAATGTTGCAGCAGTGGCTGCGATTCCGGAGGTAGAAGAGTTGAACATCGGCCACAGCATCGTCGCCCGAGCAGCCTTTGTGGGAATCGATCGAGCCGTTCGGGAGATGCTCGGTCTCATCCACAAGGCCAGATGACACAGCAGCCATTCGCTGTCAGCAAGTCGGCGTCAGCAAAAGGCCCGCGGAGGCGTGGAGATTGCTGCCAGTTGTGAGGTTCGCACTACGCGCTATGAGTTACGTACCATACGCTAATAGGTGATTCGTGATCGTCGGAGTCGGAACGGATCTGGTTTTCATCCCTCGAATGCGGGCGGTCCTTCAACGGTACAAGGATCGGCTCTGTGAGCGGCTCTACACGCCTGAGGAGAGGGCCGAAGGTCAGGCGCGTCCCCTCCCAGAGGTTCACTTTGCTTCCCGATTTGCGGCCAAGGAAGCGACCATGAAGGCGTTGGGGACCGGGTGGGGTGGAGGGATCGGCTGGCGAGAGGTTGAGGTGGTTGGACCCCGAGGGAGGCCGCCGGGGGTCCGATTGTCTGGACGGGCCCGTCTTGTCGCGGAAGAGCAGGGGATCCGTCACCTTCACCTGAGCTTGAGTCACGACGGAGACTACGCGGTGGCATTTGTCGTCGCCACTGACTGAAAGGAGAGCTGTCGGCAGACTGCTGACTGCTATTGCTATGAAGGTCGTGACCGCAAAGGAAATGCAGGAGCTGGATCACCGGGCCGAAGCAGAGTACGGCGTCTCTTCCCTTATCCTGATGGAGAACGCCGGGGCTGGAGCCGTCCGCGAGATGGAACGGTACTTCCCCCGGTTGTATCGGTCGCGGGTGTCGGTAGTGTGTGGGAAAGGGAATAACGGGGGCGATGGGTTCGTGGTGGCCCGGCACCTCGCGAACCGCGGAACAGAGGTCCAGGTCCTGCTCCTGGCAAAGAAGGACGAGCTGAAGGGGGACGCGGCGATTAACTTGGGAATCGCGGAGAAGACGGGGATTCCACTGGTCGAGGTGATGACGGCCCGGGATCTCCACGGACGCCGGGAGGTCCTGGCCACTTCCGATCTGATTGTTGATGCCATCCTGGGGACGGGTCTCACCGGACCAGCCCGAGGCATCTCTGCTGAGGCGATTCAACTGCTGAACACCCTGCAACGACCTCTGGTGGCTTTAGATATCCCCTCCGGCCTTGGTTCGGATGATGGGCGCATGCAGGAGCCATGCATTCAAGCGTACCTGACCTTGACCTTCGCTCTTCCAAAACGATCTCTGCTCCTCTACCCGGCAGCCCGATGCACGGGGGAGGTCCGGGTCGTAGACATTGGAGTTCCTCGAGTCCTTCTGACGGATCCGAAGCTGCCGGTGAACCTCACCGATAGTGAAGCGGTGAGAGCTGCCCTCCCCCTCCGGGATCCGGACGCTCACAAAGGGACCTACGGCCATGTTCTGGTGCTCGCCGGATCACCCGGCAAGACAGGGGCAGCCGCCTTGTCCAGCCTTGGCGCGTTGCGAACGGGTGCGGGGCTCGTCACGTTGGCCCTCCCTGAGGGACTCAACGATCTCATGGAGGCCAAACTTACCGAAGTGATGACCGTTGGCCTCCCCGAAACCGAGGAGCGAACCGTGGCCTTCGAGGCGGCGGATGCACTCCTGGATCTCATGGAGGGGAAGCGGGTTCTCGCGCTGGGGCCGGGTCTTTCCACCCATCCGGAAACCGCCCGCCTCGTGGAGACCCTCATTAAATCAGCCAAGATTCCCTTGGTGATTGACGCGGACGGAGTCACCGTCTTGGCGCGTCATCCGGAGATCCTGTCCAAGGCTTCGGTTCCCGTGATCCTGACGCCGCATCCGGGAGAACTGAGCCGCCTGCTCTCGGTTCCCAAGGAGGAGGTGATCGAGAAACGGATCCCGATTGCCCAGAAGGTGACCTCGACTTACAACGTGTACCTCGTTCTCAAGGGGGCCCGGACGCTCATAGCGGAACCAGGTGGCGCAGTCTACATCAATCCCACGGGCAATCCGGGGATGGCGACCGGAGGCGTCGGCGATGTCCTCACCGGGATGATTGCTAGTTTCGTGAGCCAGGGTCTGGCACCGGGGCAGGCGGCGGTAGCAGGTGTGTACCTCCATGGGCTGGCCGGCGACCTCGCGTGCCAGCAACTCGGTCCCGAGGCGATGATCGCCACCGACCTGTTGGAGAAGCTCCCCGAAGCGATCCGTATCCTCAAGGAGGGGATCTCGCCTCCCTGCGCACCTTTCCCTCCACACTCACCCGGCGAAACTCCCTTCGCTACCTGAAGAGCTCTCAAGCACGCGATAGGCCGCCGGCGTGGGCGGAGCCTTAGGATTGCTTTCCGTTCCTTCGGTGGTTTGGGAAGAAGGAGGGAGGAAGTGTCTGCGATCTTCGCAGGCGATGGATAGCCAGAGGAACGGCGAGGGCCCCCAAGCCGATGGCGGTAAAGGCAAGGCCCCACCCGGTCACGGAGGACCACTGAGCCATTGGCGAGTCCGCCACGTCGAGGATGACGCCGAACACGACTGGAGAGACGGCAGCGGCGAGAAATGCTGAGAAAGAATGCAGCGCCAAGGTGGAGCCAACGAACTGGGGATCGGCGACCTCGGTGACTGCTGTGGAGAGGGTAGAGGAGTCGAGCATGATCGCTATCCCCAGGAGGCCGACCAGTCCGACGACGAGAGGGAAGGGAAGCGGGTAGGTCCATCCCAGGAGAAGGGTTAAAGGGCTGGAAATCAGAGAGGCCACGAGGATAATCCGGCCTCGCCCCCACCGGTCTGAATACCAACCACCCAGCAGGCTTGCTCCGGCCCCCAGCAGCAGAACGGCGGAACCGTATCTCGAGGCCAGGTCGGTCGCAGAGGATAAGGGAATCCCGGTCTGCAGCAGGCAGGCGGCCAAGAAAGCAACGATCCATGCGCGAAGCCCAAAGAGTTCCCAACTGTGGCCGGTATAGGCGGTAATGACGAGGAGGGCCTGGGGATTGCGGAAGACCTGTGCCGGCCCGATTCGTGTCGGGCGTGAGGTTGTTGGCGAGTGCTCCTTGATAATCAGAAATCCAATGAGGGCTCCCAGCGCGGGCCCTGCCGACGTGAAAAAAAAGGCCGCACGCCACGAAAGATGAAACGTCAGGAGACCGGTGAAAAAGAGAGAGAGGCTGGCCCCGAGACTGAAGCAGCTGGTATAGATGCCCATAGCAAGACCTCGGGTCTCTTCAGAAAATCGTTCAGCGACGAGCTTCATCCCAGGCGCATACGTGCCGGCGAGGCCTATCCCGGTGAGTGCCCGAAAGCAGAAGGCAGAGAAGAAATCCTGAGCCCACCAGGCAAAGGCCAGGTTGGCGATCATCGCCCACAGGGCGGAAAGGCCGTAGATGCGCTTGGAACTGAACCTATCGGTGAGAGAGGTGAGAAAGAGGACCGACCCGAGATATCCTACCCAATAGGCGGAGAAGACGGCCCCGGCCTGGCTTGCGTTCAGGTGCCATTCCTCCTGCAGGAGGGGGAGGACGGCCGGGTAGTTCATGAAGACTTGCATGGTCCCGATCTCGGCCAAGCAGAGGAGCATCAACCAGAAATAGGGGCGATCGGGTCCAGGCATTGGTCCGTTTCACTCACATATTCCGCCCGGGAGGAACGGTGCTTTTCATTCTTGCGGACTTCCACTCCCGCCTGGGCGGAGGACAATCAATAGAAGAGGAGGAGGACGCTATGGAGGAGACGCTGCAGCAGCCCCGCCTCCGTGACCGGGTTCATGACGATGAGGTCCACGCGGGCAATCTCGCGTCCCTCCGCCGTAAATACGGCCTCTCCTACCTTCTGTCCCGCGGGAATGGGGGCGATGAGCTTATCAGGAAGGTCATACGTGAGGGTAGGCTCGGGGGTTCCGTTCTTGATCGCGACGACGCCGGGTCCTGTGGCGAAGACACCCGCATGTTCTTCCACCCCCTTCCAGACGGGAAGATTCTTCACCCGATCCCCTTTGCTGAAAAATTCGACATGGTGGAAGTTCTTGAACCCGTAGTTGAGCAGGCGGAGTGCGATCTCCTCCCGGGCACGTTCACTGCGGGCCCCCATGACCACAGCGATCATGCGCCGCTCTTTCTCCGTTGCGGTCGCCACGATATGATAGCCGGCGTCGTCCAACCATCCAGTCTTGAGACCATCCACCCGGGGGTCCCTCCAGAGGAGGCGGTTGCGATTGTGCTGCTTGATCCCGTTGTACTCGAATGTCTTTGTGGCGTGGAGCTGGATGGCAGGCGGGTGATTCCGGGTGAGGTGAAGCGCCAGGCGGGCCACATCGTGGGCCGTGGTATATTGATCCTTGGCCGGTAGGCCGTGGGGGTTCTGAAAGTGGGTATCGGTGAGTTCCAGCTCACGTGCCTTGGCGTTCATCCGGGCCACAAAGGCGGCCGGAAACCCAGCCAGATGTTCTGCAACGGCGATGGTGGCGTCATTCCCAGATGCGATGGCCACTCCTTGGAGCAAGGCCCTAAAGGTCGTTCGGTCTCCCCGCTGCAAGAAGATCTGGGAGCCCCCCATCTTTGAAGCCTGGCGACTGACGGTGATGGGGTCGTCGAGGTGAACGGTCCCTTCCCGGAGGGCGTCGTAGGCCAGCAACACAGTCATGAGTTTGGTGAGGCTGGCTGGGGGTATCCGGAGGGTTGCGCTTTGGTCGTAGAGGATCTGCTCGGAGGCGACGTCCAGAAGGACAGCGGCCTTCGCGTCAACTCGAAAGTCTAATTCCTGTGCCTCGGTGTGGGACGAAATGACGAAAAGCAGGACCAGCGACAAAACAAGAGGCCAGCTTCTACGGGGCTGCATAGTTGATCCTCCCTGCAGGGTTTCTCTGACTCGCGTATTCGGCACAGAGTATAGCACACTTCCCTAGAATGATGGTTCCTTCCCCTCAGAAAAGAACAACGCTGACCTCGTCCTCTCCGGCCGAGACGCGGCGCCTCGGGATCTGGGTGGGGCGGCATCTGAAGCCTGGAGACGTGGTTTGTCTCATGGGAAAGATGGGGACAGGCAAAACGCTTTTCACTCGCGGGATCGCCAAGGGGTTGGGCGTTCTGCGGGTGCAAAGCGTTCGCAGTCCGTCATTCACCCTGGTGCATGAATATGAGGGACGGCACCCAATGTATCATCTCGATCTCTACCGTCTGCAAGGAGAAGAAGAGTTGGAAGGGATCGGATGGGAAGACTATCTTTACGGAGACGGGGTTGCCGTCATCGAGTGGGCTGAGAAGATAGACCAACAACNNTCAACACTTTGGCGAGAGAGCGGCGCTGATGAGTCTTTTTCAATTGCGCGGGCCCGAATTCCATGTTATCTTTTTTCTACTTTATTTCATCGCAGGAGGGTAGAGAGGTGCCTGTGAATCAAACATTTCAGTGGAATCACGGACCACAACCGAAAAGAAGAATTCATTTCTGGGCGGCTGCGTGGGCGATAGCACTCGCGTGTCTCGTCTCGAATCCTCTCCTGGCTCATGCCAGGTCACAATTCTGGCGTGAGGGGCCCCTGCTCGAGAAGAGTAATTCGGATCTCGTGCGGTTCAACCGGTCCCTCACCCAGTTGGCTGCCCTGGTCCAACCCGCAGTCGTACAGATCGGGGTTGAGCGGGGAGAGGAAGCACAGCTTCCCGAGGACCATCCTTCCGTTCCCGAAGACCACCCTGAGCGTCCTCGGGTGGGTTCCGGATTCATCGTCAGCCAGGACGGCTATATTTTGACCAACCATCATGTCGTCGCTGAGGTCCGAGAAGTCGACGTGGAACTGCACGATGGTCGGACCCTGCCCGGCAAGGTGGTGGGCAAAGATCGCCGAACCGATCTAGCGCTCTTGAAGGTCGAAAGCACGGATGCCCTCCCGGTCCTCCCCTTGGGGGACTCGGAGCAGGTCGAGATCGGAGAACTGGTGCTCGCTGCCGGGAGTCCCTTTGGCCTGGAACACACTGTGACCGTTGGGGTGGTCAGCCGGAAGGGACATGGATTCGGACGGTTCGGCTTTTTCGACGAGTATATCCAAACCGACGCCTCGATTAACCCGGGAAACAGTGGCGGTCCCCTGGTGAACATTCGGGGGGAAGTGGTCGGGGTCAACACCGCGATTATCCCTCGACAGCGGATCGGTTTTGCCATTCCCATCAACCTCGCCAAGTCGATCCTCCCCCAACTGCGGGAACGCGGAGAAGTTGCGTGGGGCTTCCTCGGAGTCGGCATCCAGGATCTTAACAAATCGTTGACGCAGGCGTTAGGAATGTCCGAGAAGAAGGGAGCCTTGGTCACCAATATTCTCCCCGGATTGGCGGCGGAGAAGGCCGGGCTGAGGCAGGGGGATGTGATTCTGGAATTTAACAGCACCCCCATTACCGATGTCCGTGCCCTTCAGCAAAGTGTGGCCCGCACCCCGGTAGGGACCAAGGTGACGATGAAAATCCTGCGTCGGGGTGAGGTGCAGACCGTTTCCGCCGTGGTGGGGGAATTTGCCCAGGAGATAGAGGTGGTGGCGCGCGCCGAGAAGTCACCAGAGCCAGTTCCGAAGGAGGTCTTGGGGCTCACGCTGGAGGAACTGACGCCTGAGACGGTCAAGAAGTTCAAGTTGAGCGTGGAGAAGGGCGTGGTGGTCACCGAGGTGACCGATGGGAGTTCGGCCGCCCGGGCTGGCGTCCGTCCTGGAGATCTTTTGGCAGAGGTGGACCAGAAGCGGGTGAAGACGCTTCAAGAAGTTCAACGTGCGCTCAAGGGCTGGACGCGGCCGAACCACCTGCTCCTCATCCAGCGAGGTGATAGCTACTTTTACGTGGCCATCAGGAAGCAGAGTTAGACGCAGAAAGGCACAACGGTGTCAGGACAAAAGGAGCACAGGCCCCTGCGCGGATGCGCAGGGGCCTGGTCTTTTGGGGGATCGGTCAGCGCACAAATTTCTTAAAACGATCGTTGATGCGGCCCCAGTGCAGGTTGGCGAGGAAATTGTCGATATACTTGGCGCGCCCCGGACCATCTTTGTGGTAGTAGGCATGTTCAAAGACATCGCACGCGATCACCGGGACGCCACCCCAGATGGCTCCATACTGGTGCTCGTCGACCAACACGTTCAAGAGACGGCGGGACCAGAGGCCGTCGTAGACCAGGAGGGTCCATCCACTCAGCTTGGCCGAAATACCGGCTGCCTTAAAGTCGGCCTTCCAGGCGTCGAAAGACCCGAATTCCTTCTCGATGGCTTGCAAGACCTCGGGAGCTTTCTTGGGATCCCCGTCTCCTCCCATCACTTCCCAGTAAATATCGTGGAGGAGGGCGCCGGCATGGTTCCAGGTGAAGCGTCGCTTGAGCTCTCCGACGATGCTGTAATTGCCATTGGCGGCGGCCCGATCTGCCGATTCAAGCCCTTTCTCGATGTTATTGAGGGCCGTCACATACCCCTTATGGTGAGTATTGTAATGCCAATCGGTGGTCTCGGGGCTGATGACGCTCGACAGCAATTTCTTCGCCTCCTCATCGGAGTACGGACGTGCGGTGAATTTCCACTCGAAGGCCATCTTTTCCTCCTTTCCCTGCTAGGTTACGACGTGCCCTCGGAGACACCCTCGCCTCTCAACACGAGGCGAGGATGTTTCCGCTTGGCAGCTGGATGGAAAGCGATCAACGCGGCNNNCGGGGTCTTCAGACTCGGCTTCGGGATCCCGCTCCTCGGCGCTCGAGTTCCTCCGAGGCCTGCCATGATCGCCATGGTGCTCGGCGCCGGAAGCCCTCCCTGGCCCGTTCCTTGACTGGAACGGGCCTTGCCGGTGCGGGGCAATGAGTTAGAACGGCACTTGGCGTTTGGCGTTGGCAAATAGTCTATTGCGACACCCGGGGAAGGTCAAGGGGAAACCGGGGGGGAGAAGAAAGTGCGGACGGTGATCTTGGGCGCCGGCGGGCTCGGAAGTGTCATTGGCGGATACCTGGCGGCGGCGGGGTTCGATGTCACGCTCGTTGGTCGTGCCGCACACATCGAGGCGATCGCGATGCACGGGCTCAGGGTCGAGACGCGAGAAGGGGAGCGGCTCATCCAGAACCTGACTGCGACGACGCATCCTTCCACCGTTGGCCCGGTCGATCTTCTCATCCTTTCGGTGAAGAGCTACGACACGGTTGGCGCCCTGAAGAGTGTCACGGCCCTGAAGGGGAGAGTTCAGGCGGTACTTTCTCTCCAGAACGGGATGCGCAAAGATGAGATCCTCGCCGACGTCTTTGGGGACGAGGCAGTGGTCGGGGCCACGACCATGGAGGGGGCAACGCTGAAAGGCCCGCGTTGGGTCCATCACACCGGCCCCGGCGTGACGTACGTGGGCGAGTATGACGGGCGGCCCTCGGATCGTGTCCGGACTCTCGTCGGGATGTTCCAGGCCGCAGGTCTCAAGATCGAGGCGGTTTCCGACATCCGCGCGGCAGTTTGGGGAAAGCTGGTCCAGGTGGTGGCGGGCTCGACGATGGGTGTTCTGACGCGTCTTCCGTACTATCAAATTTACGAGACGCACTCCCTCGCCACCCTGTTTGTGAAGATCGCCCGGGAGACTGGAGCGCTCGCGGAACGAAAGGGGATCTCCCTCATGGATCTCCCTGCCCTGGAAGCGCACACACTCGTCAAGAGACCGCTGGAGGAAGCACTCGACTTTGTCTTCAAACGGGGGAAGATCCTCAGAGAGCGGGGGATGGTTCACCTGAAGGCCTCTGCCTTGACCGATATCGAGCGGGGGTCCAGGACCGAGATAGACGACTTGATCGGTTACGTTGTGAGGACAGGGCAGCAGCTCGGCGTCCACACGCCGCTTTGCGAAACGCTCTATCCGGTGGTGAAAGGAATCGAAGAAGCGATCGTTTCCACCCTGCGTCGTCCGACGGAGGGGTAATGACGTTTACCAGAGAGACAGCATGGGAAATTGTGACCGAGCATACGCAGAACGAAAATCTGCGGAAGCATGCTCTAGCCGTCGAGGCGGCTATGCGAGCTTATGCCAGGAAATTTGGCGCTGATGAGGAGAAATGGGCAATTACGGGTCTCGTGCACGACTTTGACTATGAGCGTTTCCCCGATCTCAAGGATCATCCCTTTCGCGGGGTCGAGATCTTGCGGGAGCGGGGGTGGCCCGAGGACATCGTCCGGGCCATTCTCTCGCATGCCGACCATACGGGCGTTTCCCGGGAATGTCTGATGGAGAAGGCCCTCTTTGCCTGCGATGAGCTGACCGGCTTCATCACCGCAGCGGCCCTGATCCGCCCCGATAAAAGTCTCCTCAATGTGGAGGTCGCGTCGGTCAAGAAACGGATGAAGGAAAAAGCCTTCGCCCGAAATGTCCGGCGGGAAGATATCGTTCAAGGAGCCGAAGAGCTCGGCGTCGCCCTCGACGAGCACATCGCGGTTGTCCTGGACGCCATGCGTGCCATTGCCGAGGAGCTCGGCCTCGTCGGAGCGCCAGGGTAAGTGCTTTCCGATACCGGATTCTACGAGGGAAACTACCGAATTCCATCGAGGGAAAAATTCTGAATGCCGTGTCGATGAAGTGTGCGGGGAGGATTTCGCTTGTTGCTGGACAGCGCGTTTTGTAAGGTAGGAAGGGAATACGTGGAAGAACCGATGACCCAAGTATTTAAAACGAGAGCGTAATGGATACCGTGACAACCACCCTGGCAGGAACCTTGATGGCCCAAGCCGGATTCCGCCAGCGCATGGGACGAGTGGCAACCGTGGCCCTCACGGTGAGCGCTGCCGCCCCGGACGTGGACGGCCTGGCGGGTCTCGGGGACACCGCGTTCTACCTGTCGTACCATCGTGGAATCACGCACTCTTTCGTTGGTGGGGCTGTTTTGGCGTTGCTACTCGCCGCTGTCTTCTATCGATTCAGCACGTATAAGCATTATCTGCGGCTCGCGGGGCTGTGCTACCTTGCGATCTTGATGCACCTCATAACGGATCTCTCCACGAGCTATGGGACCCAAGTCTTTTTTCCCTTCAGTACACGCAGGTTCTCGTGGGATATCCTGTTTATCGTTGATGTCTTCGTCTCCGGAATCGTCATTGGCGGCATTCTCCTGGCCTATTGTCTTAGGCACCGTTCGATCCTGATCGGGCGAACAGCGCTCGCACTCCTCGCCAGCTACTTCCTCCTCGCCGGAGTGAACCATCAAATGGCTCTGGCCCACCTCCGGAGTCGGGCGGGGCGGGAAGGGTTTTCGGTCGCAGATCTCGCCGCCTTCCCCATGCCCTTTGGTCCCCTCCGTTGGTCTGGCGTCCTCGCCACGGAGGAGGCCACCTATCAAACCATTTTTTCCCTCCTGGACCGGGAGGATCGGCCGTTTCGCGTCTACCGCTCTGCACACAATAGTCCCTTCATCCGACGGGCCGAAGAAGAGGACGTGGTCGCCCTGTTCCGCTGGTTCGCGCGCTTTCCGGTCGTCACCCTCCGGCAGGATGAGGGTGTCACGGTCGTGGAGTACTTTGATCTTCAGTTTGGTCAGATCGAGGGAAGGCGACCTTTTGTGCTGGAGGTGGTCTTCGATCGCGACGGTGAGCCTCAATTTGCGGGATTTACCCGCCGATAAGGTGGCGGAGACCCCGCGCGATGTCTGAGAAGCTCTGGTCACGTCCGGTCCTTTCGTGGGCCCTCTACGATTTTGCCAACACCATTTTCTCCCTCAATATTGTCTCGCTGTACTTTGCCCTGTGGATCTCCACCGACCTGCACGGGGGGGAGTATCTCTACCCGCCGACCTTTGCCGTTTCGATGCTGGCGGTTGCCCTGGTGGCCCCTTTTCTCGGTCATCTCGCTGATCGGCAGGGACAAAAGCCTTACCTAATCGCCTTCACGGCTATCTGTGTCACCGCCACGGCCCTGCTGGCTTGGACTCGACAGGCGAGTTCAGCCCTGATTACTTTTGCCCTGGCCAATTTCTCCTACCAAGTGGGTCTCGTCTTTTACAATGCCCTGCTCCCGACGGTGAGCGATGAGGGAAATCGCGGTCGGGTCTCGGGCATGGGGGTCGCCCTTGGCTATGCGGGAGCGATCCTGGGGATGTACCTCGTTCTCCCCTTCGTCGATCCGGTCGCGTATGGATGGCTTCCGTCACCGCTCAAAGGGGTGGTTGATCTCTTCAGCGTCGAAGCGCTGAACGGGGCAGGTCCGGTGCGGGTGAATGCGTTTCTCCCGACGGCGATCCTTTTTCTCCTCTTTTCCTTGCCAGTGTTTTTCTGGGTGCATGAGCCTCGCGGCGTCCGACAACCACGCGTGGAGGAAGGGACCGTCCGGGAAGTCCTCCGGACCCTTCGCGCTCTCCCGCGGCATCGCGAGCTCTTGAAGTTTCTCGTGGCCAATTTCCTTTACGCCGATGTGATGCACACCATAATTTTGGTGATGGCCATCTACGCGGAGCGGGCGGTCGGTTTTTCGACTCAGGCAGCCATCAATCTCCTCGTCGCGATCTCAGCCATTGCCGCCATCGTGGGCTCCTATTTCTTCGGGTGGCTTGCAGATCGAAGACCGGTCAAGTCGGTCATGATCCTGGTCCTCTCCCTGTGGGTCCTGACCCTCGTCCTTGCCTTCTTGGTTACCTCTCCCGTCCCGTTCTACGGAGTGGGGATGTTGGCAGGGGCGGGATTGGGAGGGGTTTGGGTGGTTGCACGGATTTGTCTGTTACTCCTTGCGCCGCGGGAGAAAATCGGAGAGTTCTTCGGCCTCTACGGGGTCACGGGAAAGGCAGCTTCGGTCGTCGGTCCTCTCCTCTGGTCAGGCACCCTCTATCTGTTTCGTGCGTACGGCGCTAACCAATACCGCTTCGGCATAATCACGCTGCTCCTTCTCCTCGTGGGTGCCCTTGGCCTCTTTACCACCGTCCGTTTTCCCTCCGAGGAGAGGGGGGGGTAGCGGGGTGTTGGAGAGGGGGTCGCTTGCGGCCTGCATACGAGGGTGTTAATATTCGAATTCCAAAGGAGACAGTGATGCAGGCGACGAAGGTTTTCCTGCCTGAGGGGGAGATTCCTCGCTATTGGTATAACGTCTTGGCCGACCTGCCGAATCCTCTCCCTCCGCTACTCCATCCCGAGAGCGGTGAGCCGTTGGATCCCGGTGCACTCGCTCCTCTGTTCCCTCAGGCCCTCATCGAACAGGAAGTCACGCAAGATGCCCTGATCCCGATTCCAGCGCCGGTCCGGGAGATCTACAGTCTATGGCGGCCGACGCCCCTTTACCGGGCGAAGCAGCTCGAGGAGTCCTTAGAGACACCCGCGAAGATCTTCTATAAGTATGAGGGAGTCAGTCCCGCAGGAAGCCACAAGCCGAATACCGCCGTTGCCCAAGCCTATTACAACCGGGAAGAGAACGTGCGGCGGCTGACCACCGAAACCGGGGCCGGGCAGTGGGGGAGTGCTTTGGCATTTGCCTGCCGCCTCTTAGACTTGCAATGCACTGTGTATATGGTCCGGGTCAGTTACGATCAAAAGCCCTATCGTCGATCGATGATGGAGGTCTGGGGAGCGACGGTTCACCCGAGCCCGAGCATCCAAACAGAAGCCGGCCGGCAGGTGCTCGCCGAAGATCCAAATGCCCCTGGGAGCCTGGGAATCGCAATCAGCGAAGCGGTCGAGGAGGCGAGAAAACATGAAGATACCAAATATGCCCTGGGGAGCGTCTTGAACCATGTCCTGCTCCACCAGACGGTGATCGGGCTCGAGGCGATCAAGCAGATGGAACTCCACGACACCTTTCCCGACGTCATCTTCGGGTGTTGCGGTGGGGGGAGTAATTTCGCCGGGCTTGCCTTTCCGTTTCTGAAAGAGAAGCGTGACGGGCGCAGCCTCCGCCTGGTCGCGGTGGAGCCGACGGCCTGCCCGACGTTAACGCGGGGGCGCTATGCGTATGACTTCGGGGATACGGCGGGGCTCACCCCTCTCCTCAAAATGCATAGCCTCGGGCATAGCTTCGTCCCACCACCCATCCACGCCGGCGGGCTCCGGTATCACGGGATGGCTCCGCTGATCAGCGCCCTGGTCGATCAGGGCCTCATTGAGGCAGCCGCCTATCCCCAACGGTCCGTCTTTGAAGCGGCCGTGTCGTTTGCCCGAATCGAAGGAATTCTCCCCGCCCCTGAAGCCGCCCACGCAATCCAGGCCGTCATGGACGAGGCCGTCCGATGCCGAGAATTGGGAGAGGAGCGAACCCTGCTTTTCAATTTGTCCGGGCACGGTCACTTCGATCTCAGTGCCTATGACCGGTATCTTAAAGGGGAGATGCAAGAAGACCTCCCCCCATCGATGGAGTTTACTCCGGCTTTGGCGTCTCAACCCAGGGGGAGAGGAGTGCAGTGATTGTCCTGGGAATCGAGAGTGCGAGTCTCCGAGGGGGGGTGGCCCTGGTGGGGAAGGAGGGGCTGATCGCCGAATATATCCTGAACGTGGAAGCGACCTATGCCGAGCGTCTCATGCCCGCGGTTGATCGAGTCCTTCAGGATGCCCGTTTGACCATTTCCGAGGTGGAGGGGCTGGCGGTCTCTACGGGACCGGGCTCCTTCACCGGCCTCCGGATCGGGCTCAGCACGGTCAAGGGACTGGCCCTGGCCACCGGCATACCCGTTGTGGGTGTCCCCACGTTACAAGCCTTGGCCTGGGGCCTTCCGTATTGCCGCTATCCCGTCTGTCCCATCTTGGACGCACGGAAAAAGGAGGTCTACGCCGCCCTCTTCGAGTACCGGGACAGTGAGCTACTTACCCTGATGGAGGAGAGTGTTCTCCCGCCAGAGGAACTGGTAAAGCAAATTCACCAGCCGACCCTCTTTGTCGGTGATGGGTGGCGCGTGTACGGCGCGTTTTTGCAGGGGGCGCTCCAGGAACTCGCTATTCCGCCCCCCACGTCCCGGGGGGCGTCCCCAGCGGCAGTGGCAGATTTGGGGCGGCGGCGGCTGCTGAAAGGAGAGCAGGACCCGGTGGAGGTGTTGGTCCCCCGATATATCCGTCCCTCTGAGGCGGAGCTCAAGCGGAGGAAGGGGAAGTAAGAGTGGGAGCGACGGATTTCAGAATCGAGCGGATGCAACCGGAGGACCTCGAGCCGGTCCTGCGCATCGAAACCGCCTCCTTCACCGAACCTTGGTCCCGGGAGATGTTTCTGGCGGAACTGATTCCCGGCATCTCCCTGGCTCTGGTGGCGCGGTCCGAGGAGAATACCATCTTGGGCTACCTCTGTGGATCGGTTGTGGCGAGGGAATTTCACATCAGCAATGTGGCGGTAGAGCCGGAAGCACGACGCCAAGGGGTAGGATCAAAGCTCCTGCTCTCCGCCCTCGCTCAGGCCTCGCGACAAGGGGCGAAGACCGCCTCGCTCGAAGTTCGGGTGTCGAATCTGACGGCCCAGGCTTTCTACCGACGCTTCGGTTTTACGGTGGTCGGGCGGAGACGACGATACTATACCGAGCCGGTGGAAGACGCCCTGATTATGAGTCACCATGAATTGGATCAAACCGTCAACGCTACGTCGGAGAGCGAAAAGGCTTGACAAGAGCCAGCCTTTCGCCCTGTTATGGGGCTAATTTTCGTCCGGTGTGCGTAATCTTACCGCGCGGGAGGTGCTCGTGGGAAGGAGGCGGACGCTCCACCTGGTCCTGATGGTCCTGTGTTTGGAGGGTGCCCTCCTTCCAAGCCTTGGATGGGCTGAGGACAGCCCCCCAATTAAGATCGGGGCCTTATTCCAACTGACGGGTCCAGATGCGGAATACGGGAGGCACGGCTCCCAAGGGGCGAAGATGGCCGAGAAAGAGATCAACGAGCGGGGGGGTGTCCTCGGGCGAAAACTTCACGTGTCCGTGGCTCACGAGGGGATCGCCGCCGTTGGGGTGGCAGAGGCCCGGAAGTACATCCTGGAGGATCAGGTCGACTTCTTGTTGGGGTTGGATTCTTCGAGCGTCGCTTTGGCAGTAAGCGCGGAGGCAAAGAAGCATCGGAAGATCATTCTCCTGACGCACGCGGCGGCAGGACAGCTGACGGGAGAAGCGTGTCATCCCTACGCCTTCCGAGTGGTGAACAACGCCGTGATGGACGCCCGCGCGGCGGCGCTCGTGATGAAGGATAAACCGGCCGAGCGATGGTATGGCATCGGGCCGGATTCCGAGTACGGCAGGGGTTCCTGGGACGCATTTCGCGAAGCCCTGCAAAAGGTCAAGCCAAAGGCCGTGTTTGTCGGAGAGTCCTGGCCCGGACGGTTCACGTATGATTATAAGGATGTCATCAATGCGGCGATGCAAGCCAAGCCGGATGCGGTCTGGTCCACGTTGTGGGGCAATGACCTCGTGACCTTTATCAAGCAGGCGCAGGCGGTCGGCTTCTTTGAACGGGTGAAATTCTTCCTCAATCCGGAGGGAGCTTCGTTGAGCGTCCTGGTCCCCCTGGGGAAGGAGATGCCCGGAGGGCTCTGGGTTTCATCCCGTTACTGGTTCCTCCACCCGGATGTGGTGGACAACCGGGTCTTTGTGGAGGCGTATCGGGCGCTATACGGGGAGTATCCGGCTGATGTCGCCCTGTCCAGCTATGCGGCCATCCATTTGCTGAAAAAGGTCATCGAAGAGGTGGGCTTTCTGGACACCGAAAAAATCGTTAAGCGATTGGAGGGCATCACCTACCGTGATCCGGAGGGATTCAAAACCATCCGGAAGGAGGACCATCAGGTCGTCACGGATGTCGTCTGGGGACGGACGACCAAATCCAGCGAGTACGCCTTCCGGATTTTGGACGATCTTGTGGTGGTCCCCGGGGAGAAGCTCATCAGGTCGAGAGAGCAGACCGGATGCAAAATGTCGTGGGATGAGGAGGGGACATGATCGACAAGGAGTTTTTGGAAATCTTGGCCTGTCCTGCCTGCAAGGGAGAGGTCCGACTCGATGAACCAGGCCAGAGAATTATCTGTCAGGCGTGCGGCCGTCGGTATCCCATTCGCGATGGGATTCCTGTCATGCTAATTGATGAGGCAGAGATGCCCTCCCGCGAAGGATCATGAAGGTCTAGGGTGTTAGGGGGAAGCGGCCTGCCGGAGGCGCTCCACGTACTTCAGGGAGAGGCGGATCTCGCCCAGGCGTGGCTCGCCCTGGGCATGGCCGTGACAGTCGGAGCCTCCGGTGATGAGGAGGCCGTGTTCTGTGGCTGCGCGGGTGACTAGGTAGACATCCTCCGTGGAGTGGGAAGGATGAAAGACCTCGATCCCTTGCAAGCCTGCGTCGATAAGGTGGGCCAGGTTGTCCAATCCGGATCGGCCCGGATGGGCCAAGACCGCTATCCCTTCCGCTTTTCGAATGGCCGCAATAGCCTGAAGGGCGGTAAAGGGTGGGCGCGGCACATAGGCCGGACGACCCTGAGCGAGGAAACGGTCGAAAGCCTCATCCAGAGTGCGCACGACCCGTTGGATGACAAGCGCCCGAGCGACGTGCAGCCGCCCCACCGTGCCCTGCCCGGCGATTCGCAGTACGTCAGCCAGCGTGAGATGGACCCCGAGCTGCTCCAGCCGACTGACGATTTCCTCGAGTCGGGTTCGACGCTGGGCTTCGAGGCTCTCCAGGGTCCGCGTGAGCGCGGGGTCCTCCCAGCGGATAAAATAACCGAGGAGATGGAACTCTTGGTCCGGCTCGTGCGCCGAAACTTCGATGCCCGGGATGACCTCTATGTTGAGCTCAGTGCCAGCCCGGAGCGCTTCAGGAATGCCGGCGACCGTGTCGTGGTCGGTGATGGCGATCGGATTCAGGTGCCGCGCAGCCGCTGCTGCGACGACCTCTTGCGGAGAGAAGGTTCCATCCGAATACGACGAGTGGAGATGAAGGTCGGCGGCCGAATCGGAGGGAGGCCTCATCGAATGGCCTCGCCCGTCTCGGGATCGAAGAAGTGCATCCCGTCAGAGGGACCCACCAGGACCAGGAACTCGCCATCGGCGATCTCCAGGGTGAAATCCCGGACCGCGATGACGTCGTTGAATCGGTTGGTCAGGTTCTCAAGGGGGACCCGTGCCATTCTGGCCACCTTTCTCCTTGAAGAATGGTGGACCCATCCACCCCGTTCGCCACTATACGTAAGGGAGTGTAAAAAGGTCAAGGGTCGGGCGGAGCCAGGAAGGGTCTTTTGGCATGGGCCATGCAGTTTACCCGCTAAACACTCGGAGCCGAGGCTGTGATGCAGTTTGACGCAAAGCCGCGAGAAGAGGGCCGCGATTTCGAGGCGGTCTTCGGCCCCGTGCTCGAGCAGATCATCGGGCTCTTGGAGGCAGAATCGGGGGTTCTCTGGCTCTGGGAAGAGTCCGCCGCTGCGTTTATTCCCGCCCTGTTTCGCGGTCGGGGGAGTTGGGCTGCCCCTTGGAGCCCTTCCCATCCGGAGGGGATCGGTCGAGGCGATCTCGATCCCTGCCGCGAGACTCTCCTCTTCGATGATCTCCCGCCTGACTGTCCCTTGCCGGCGGGCGAGCAAAAGATTCGTTCCTTCGCGAGTGTGCCCCTGGTGGCGGAGGGGGAAGGATCCGGATTTCTGGCGCTCTATAGCCGACGGCGAGGCCACTTTGCATCTCGCGATCTTCGGTTTCTTCAAATGGTGGGTCAACTCATGGGCCGGACGATCCAGCATTTTGAGGCCCCGGGTGACGTGCAGTCTCACCCCATGCCGCAGTCCCGGGAGGAAGGGGAGGGGTTTCGGCGGGTACGCGAATTGAACACGACCCTCATCGATGCCACGGATGTGGGGATCCTGGTGCTGGATGCCGACGGTCGGTGGACATTTGGAAACCGCCAGATCTACGAGATGCTGGGTTACGCGCCTTGGGAAGGCCCAGGGCAGTTTGCAAGCCCGGAACCTCTTCGGCCTCCGGGATTCCGCGCGAGCGATCTTTCGAGACTCACGCGACGGGACCGAGCTGGCGTCTTTGAGACCCGGATGATCCGAAAAGATGGCAGCCCCTTTTCCGCGCTGGTGAGCAGCACCCCACGGCGGGGCCCCAGCGGGGAGTTTCTCGGGACGATCGTCTTAGTGACGGACATTACCGAACGAAAGCAGTGGGACCAGCAGGTCTTGCGCTCGGAAAAGCTGGCGGCGCTGGGGACGCTCGCGGCCGGCGTGGCGCACAATATCAACAATGTCCTGGCGGCCATCGTGGCGCGGACGGATCTCTTGTTGCGGCAGGTGCAAGACCTCGAACTGAAGCGGTGGCTGAACAGCATCCAGCAGTCGGCCCTGGATGGCGCCAGCACGGTCCGCCGGCTTCAGGACTTTGCCCGAACTGGCGCACCCGATTCCATGGTCCCGGTCAATCTCAACCGGGTCATCACCGAGGTCCTGCAGTTTACGCAGGCTCGATGGAAGGACGAGGCCGAGCTCAGAGGGATCAGGATCGAGGTGGCTACGGAGCTTGCGGAGATTCCCCGGATTACCGGCAACGCGGCAGAGCTGAGGGAAGTCTTTACCAACGTGGTCCTCAATGCCCTTGACGCCATGCCGAATGGCGGATCCCTCAGGGTGCGGACCCGCTACGAGCCGGTCCGGGATGACGGGCCGTGGGTGGAGACGATCATCGAGGACACCGGGATCGGAATGACCGAAGAGGTACGGCAGAAGATCTTCGATCCCTTCTTCACCACCAAGGGGGTGAAGGGGACCGGCCTCGGTCTCAGCACCTCCTATGGGATCGTTGCGCGCCACAGCGGCTCGATCACGGTGGAGAGCGAGCTGGGGCGGGGAAGCAGGTTTTGCATCGCCTTTCCGGTTCCGGCAGACCCTCCGCGCGGCCCGGAAACCCTGACGACGCCGACGGGGCGCCGGACCGGGCGCATCCTCGTGATTGATGACGAAGCGCATCTGAGAGAGGTGATCACTAACCTCCTCAGGCTGGAGGGGCACATTGCCGTGGGAGTCGGGTCCGGGGTCGAAGGCGTGGAGGTGTTTCGGGCAGAGCCGTTCGACATGGTAATCACAGATCTGGGAATGACAGATCTGACTGGGCTCGAGGTTGCCAGAAAGGTCCGCGAACTGTACCGGGATGTCAGGATCGTCCTGTGCACCGGGTGGAGCGCGGCCTTGAATCAGACGGAGCAGGAATCGTCGGGGATCGATCAGATGCTCCAAAAGCCCTTCCGGCTGGATACACTTCTTCAACTGGTTCACGAGCTGCTCCGGGAGGTCAAGCCGGACCCCGGCTCGTGACCCTAACCGGCACACACCGATTGTCATCCGTCCCGTCTCACCCAGTGGATCTCGGTCCGCGAGCCGTGCGCGAGCGATATCCCAACCGCGGTTGCCGGAAAGGGGTTGACGGGTTCGTTTTCGCGTGGGGATAATAGACGGCTGTCGCCGAGGCCATAGCAGGTTTCGCCGAGGGCGCAGTCGGCCCCTTTCGGAGGAGGCTGAACGAGGCAGAGATGAACGAGCGAGTTCGGGTGCGGTTTGCGCCGTCTCCCACCGGGCATCTCCACGTGGGGGGAGCGCGGACGGCCCTGTACAATTGGCTCTTCGCTCGACATCACGGCGGGACCTTCATCCTGAGGATTGAAGATACCGACGTGGAGCGCTCCACGGAAGAATCGGTCGAGGCAATCGTCGAGAGCTTGCGGTGGCTCGGGCTCGAGTGGGATGAGGGCCCCCTGCGGCAGGCAGACCGGATTTCGATCTATCGTGAGCACGCCGAACGATTGCTGAAGGAGGGCAAGGCGTATCGATGCGTTTGTACCCCTGAGGAGCTTGAGGAGCGCCGGAAGGCTGCGGTGGCGGCCGGTCGCTCTCCCCGGTACGATGGTCGGTGCAGGGAGCGGCAGGCAGAGCGTGGAAAGCCCTGGGCGTTACGCCTTCGGGTGACAGATGAAGGGGTGACGGTTGTTGACGACCTCATCCATGGAGAGGTCCGTTTTGACAATGCGGAACTGGATGACTTCGTCCTGATGCGCTCGGACGGCCTCCCGACATACAACTTCGCCGTGGTGGTCGATGATGCGTTGCTACAGGTGACCCATGTCATCCGGGGCGATGATCATCTATCCAACGCCCCTAAACAGATCCAGGTATACCGGGCGCTTGATTTTTCCTTGCCCCAATTTGCCCACGTGCCTATGATCCTTGGATCAGACCGTACGCGCCTCTCCAAGCGACACGGGGCGACCTCGGTCCTGGCTTTTCGGGAGCTGGGCTACCTCCCGGAGGCGATGCTGAATTACCTCGTCCGCCTGGGTTGGTCACACGGGGATCAGGAGATCTTCAGTCGAGAGGAACTTGTTCGATACTTCGATATCACGCGGGTGGGTGACACCCCGGCCATCTTCGATCAGGCCAAGTTCGATTGGCTGAACGCCCATTACCTCCGGGAAGCCGATCCCAAGCGCCTGGCGGACCTGTTGATGCCCTTCTACCAACGGGTGGGGATTTCAGCGGAGGAGATCGAAGCCAAGGCGGTGAGCTGGTCAAACGCGGGGAGACCAGGGACCTTCGGGGAGGCGGTCATCCATGCGTTTCGGGAGCGAGCCAAGACGCTCCAGGACCTCGCTCAGTCCTCCCGTTTCCTCTTCCGCGTTGCGATCGATGTCGATGTCAAGGCCGTGGAGAAGCACCTGCGGGCCGAGACGTTGGGACACCTTCGCGCGCTACGAGAAAGACTTCAAGAGATCAAGAATTTTGATGCCCTGGTCCTCGAAAAGCTGTACCGCAATTTTGCGGCGGAGAAAGGGCTGAAGCTCGGAGACGTCGCCCAGCCCACCCGGGTGGCGCTGACCGGTGGGACGGTGAGCCCGCCACTGTTTCACGTCATGGAGCTGTTGGGTCGCGAGATCACTTTGGAGCGCCTCGAGGCGGCTTTAGATCGGCTACCTACCTGAGGCAGCTTTCTTGAAAGAGGAGGAATGGCGTGGACCTGCAAAAGCTGCTGAACAACCTTCGGGCAGAGCTCAGCGTGCTTGAAAAGCAGCTGAAGGTCGATATCCCGAAGAAGATCGAGGCCGCTCGCGGCCTAGGGGATCTCACCGAGAATGCCGATTACCAGGCGATCAAGGAGCGACAGGGCTTTGTCCAGGCCCGAATCGTGTCCTTGCAGCAACGGATTGCTTCCCTTTCTGCGATCGATCTGAAATCCGTTCCTCAAGATCGGGCCGGGTTCGGCTCGATCGTGCATCTACGCGACACCAACCAGGGCGGGGAAAGGGTCGTCAGGCTTGTCGCGCCTGAAGAGAGTAACGGGGAAAAGGGGTGGGTCTCGATCGCGTCTCCGATCGGACGAGGCCTGGCGGGTCGACGGGAGGGGGAAGAGGTCCGGATCGAGACTCCCGGCGGCACGAAGGCCTACGAGGTGACCAAGATCATCACCCTGCACGAGCAGGAAGAGCCATTTTCGGCTTGAGTTTGCGGTACCCCTCGGCTATAGTGAGGCCGTCCGCTGCCCGGATTCCCTGAATCCGGGCCTCTTTATTCCTTGCTCAAAAGCGAATGCGGGGTCGGATAATGGTAGTCCGCCTGACTCTGGATCAGGTTGTCGAGGTTCGAGTCCTCGCCCCGCAGCCATCCCTCCCATCGCTGGCCCCATCGTCTAGCCCGGCCTAGGACGCCGCCCTCTCAAGGCGGAAACGCGGGTTCGAATCCCGCTGGGGCCACCAAAATCAAGTACTTAGCGCACTCCAAATTCCCCATGTGAACAGAATGTGAACAAAAATCGGTTCACCCTGCTTGTAAGCGCCCAATTGAACGAAAAGTCCCCCCTTCTTTTTCGCTAGGTTATTGAATCTCTTGCTCCCGTTCTTGCCCCACGAGGGCGGAGACGTGAGTTCGAATCCCGCTGTTATGTCGGTAGCACCTTGGTAGCAGCGAATCAAAAGTATCTGAGTTTCTTGAGTTCGGTGGTGAGCACCTGATTACCAATCCGTCGGTCAGATGGTCCCGGATTAGCAGGACCGGTGGAACCGCCTGCTCACAAGGCACGGAGCAGTCCTACATCCGGTTCCGGTTGTTTATGGCCTTTCTCGGAAGGTTCTTTTGGCCGTTCTTCAAACCTTTTCCCTGCATCTTCCCTTTCTATTCACTCCGGCATTCACCTTAAGCCTTTGGGTTATGGTGGATTG